>Ga0153915_10000035_pt1 | contig 132230 bp, 115 predicted proteins | sample Opewatmetagenome_2_FD_107003 | JGI IMG/M metagenome (GOLD analysis project Ga0153915, IMG submission 107003) | Freshwater wetland microbial communities from Ohio, USA - Open water 3 Core 3 Depth 3 metaG | ecosystem: Environmental > Aquatic > Freshwater > Wetlands | place: USA: Ohio, Lake... | reverse complement strand
GCGTTAAACGGTCTTCTCCCTCCGCCATTCTTACTTGATTTTTCGGATCTAAAAAGTCGAAGTGCTGAAGCATCCGCCTTATCCATGGGTCCCTGTGAATCAGAGGTTCATGAAAACTCTTGGATGGGATGTTTATAATAAACAGGGATGGTCTGAAAAAGCTAGAGAAGTCAGCGTAGAGCAACCCATTAAAATTTCTGGAACAACGGATTTCATTGATTACAGTTTCAAGATTGGAAGAGATCTTGTTTTTATTGCAGAGGCTAAAGCTCCGAAAGTAAGGATTAAGGATAATCTGAAAGCTGCCCTTCAGGTTCGCAGCTATGCATGGAATGCAAAACTTCCACTCTGCATCCTTACCAATTTTGATGAGTTTGCAATCTATGATTGTACCAAAAAGCCGAGCCCGTCAGATCCCGCTGGATATGCACGAATTGAATATTTTACATACAGGGAGCTCCCAGCCAAATGGGAAGATATCGTTAGAAGATTTTCAAAAGATGCTGTCTTCAATGGTTCATTCGATGAATTTGCAAAAACAACTAAAGGGAAGAAAGGAACCGCCAGTGTCGATGAAGCATTCCTGAATGAGATTGAAGAGTGGAGGAAATCACTTGCGCAGAATATCATGCTCAGGAACCGCGACCCCCCGCCAAATGTCGATGAACTCAACTTTGCGGTTCAGGTTATTATTGACAGGATAATTTTCCTCCAGAACTGTGAAGATCGCGGACTTGAACCCTATGGGACACTGAAGGCAATTCTTGATTCCGATAATGTATATACCCGGCTTTGTGAGCTGTTCAGGACGGCAGACAGCAAGTATAATTCAGGAATTTTTCATTTTAACAAAGAATCTGATCGTGAGGAACCGGATGTCATTACACCAAAGCTGAAAATTGATGATAAGATTCTGAAAGTGATAATCCATGAACTAAGTGAGGGGCCCTATGAATTTTCAGTCATTCCTCCGGCAATTCTTGGACAAGTATACGAGCAGTTCCTTGGTAAAGTGATTCGGATCACTGATGGTCTGAATGCAAAAGTGGACGATAAACCGGAAGTAAAGAAAGCCGGCGGGGTTTTCTATACGCCACAATATATCGTTGAATATATTGTTAAACACACTGTCAGAGAACTTGTTGAAGGGAAAACTCCCCGAGAGGTAGCTAAAATCCGAATATTGGATCCGGCTTGTGGATCTGGCTCATTCCTTTTAGGCGCATACCAGAGTCTCCTTGACTGGCACCTGGAATGGTATATCCAGAATCTTGCGCCGCTATTGAACACGAAAGTACCGATAACAGACTCAAGGATCCAAGAATTATTGCCGGAACCTTTGCCGAGAAAGAAAAAAGACTTAAATTCTGTCGAACTTCCGATATACCGAACAGGGTATAATGAGGGAATAAACAAATTGGACAGAACCAAGAGTGACTGGGCTCTTTCAACATCAGAAAAGAAACGGATTTTAATCAAAAATATTTTCGGTGTTGATATCGACCGGCAGGCTGTTGAGGTCACAAAACTTTCGCTTCTTCTCAAGGTTCTTGAAGGAGAGAAGGAAGAAAACCTAGACAAGCAACTCAAAATAAGTGATGAGCGAGCCCTCCCAAGTCTCGATAAAAATATCAAATGCGGGAATTCATTAATCGGGACGGATATTTTGACACCTGAATTATCTCAGGAAGATGTCAGGAGAATTAATCCGTTTGACTGGGATAGGGAGTTCCCTGATATCATGCTGGCGGGCGGGTTCGATGCGGTAATCGGGAACCCGCCATATGTGAGACAGGAAGGGCTGAAAGAGTCGAAGAAATATTTCGAGACTCATTACAAGGTTTATCAAGGAACTGCAGATCTCTATACATATTTCTTTGAAAGGGGAATTGCATTACTACGGCCGAAAGGATTCTTTTCAATTATTGTTGCGAATAAATGGACGCGGGCAAATTATGGAAAGCCACTCAGAAAATTTTTACTTACGAAACAAATCGAGGAAATCATTGACTTTGGTGATTTGCCTGTTTTCGAAACAGCAACAACATATCCATTAATTATTCGAGTTTTAAATGACTCACCAAAAAGAGAATTTTATGTTGTTCCCGTAAAGAGTCTCAACTTTTCGAATTTAGATGAGTATGTCGTTACAAACTATCATACAATAAAACAAGATTCACTTACAAGCGAGGGTTGGTCTTTGGGAAATGAAGCAGTTGAAAAACTGTTAAAACGAGTAACTACTTTTGGAACCGTTTTAAGTGATTATTTGGGAAACGAGGTTCATTACGGCATTAAAACTGGATTGAATAAGGCATTTGTAATTGATGAAATAACGCGGGCGAATCTTATTAAAGAGGACCCAAAAAGTTCTGAAATTATCAAACCATTTGTTATTGGTAAAGATATCAAAAGATATTCACTTCCAGACAATCGAGGAAAATATTTACTTTTTACACGTCATGGAATTGACATAAAACAATATCCAGCAATTCACAATTATCTCAAACAATTTAAGAATGAATTAATGCCAAAACCGAAAGAATGGGCTGGCGAAGAGTGGAATGGGCGTAAACCGGGATCATATCAATGGTATGAGATACAAGATCGTGTAGATTATTACCAAGAGTTCGAAAAACCAAAAATACTGTATCTTGTTTTTCAAGTAAAGCCCGCATTCACATTAGACCTAACTGGAAATATTTACGCAAATAATGCTGTTTGGATAATCCCAAGAAATGATCTCTATCTTCTCGGATTATTGAATTCAAAAATGGGTTGGTTTTTAACATCACACTATTGTACTCAAATCCAAGGGGGATTCCAATTAATGTTTCAATATTTTGGAAGAATCCCTATCCGCACCATTAACTTCTCCGACTCTGCCGACAAAACCCGGCACGACCGCATGGTCTCGCTCGTCACAACCATGCTCGACTTAAATAAGAAACACCAGGACGCCAAACTCGATCAAGAGAAAACGCTGCTCCAGCGGCAGATTGAGGCAACGGATGCGGCGATCGATATACTGGTGTACGAGCTGTATGAGTTGACGGATGAGGAGATCGGGATTGTAGAAGGTAAGTAATTCAAAATCATAAACTTTTTTCACTCAGTTTTCATTTATCGTGGCAGTCCCATCGGCGTTATCGAATCGGCCAGCAAGTGGAAGAAATACCCGAGGAAGAAACAGGAGATTATGTAAAACGCTGAGAACGTTGAGAAGAACGCAATGATCAACGCTATCAGCGCTGTTGAACCGAACAGCAGACCCACTGCCTTCAATGACCCGATACTGTGGAACAGGCCGCGGTGCTGAAAATTTGTAGCGGGTTCAATCCAGTCTGGAATAATCGATCCTATTACCACTGCAAGCCCGCCCCAGATCCAAGGATCGTTTATCGTGCTGACAATGCCTCCAATGACATAGGCATATCCAAGGAAGGCGATAATTCCAATGCCGATATGCTCGGAGGATCTCATTTCAGATTTTTATTATGATCTCGGCATGATAAGCAACAGGGCTTGTGCTGTGAAAGTGTTGATCTGGGGTTGTACTTCACAGGGATCCTATCAAAAATCACTCATACGGCACAGCCCACGCTTTCCCGGATTGATCCAGCAGCACAATCCGGTCTCCTCCCGGAAAAAAGGGGCGAGCGGGGGAGCGACGAACTCCTCCCCCGGGACCACGTTAAACAGTCACAATGCAGTGTGCAATCAGCCGGGGGGCCCGAACGGATCTCTTGTTGCACGTGGCATTGTGATATGATAAAATCGCCAAATGATACATATAAATTTTCTAACGCACTTCTCTACCGGTTCTGAATGCTCGTTCATGCAATATTCTCCATAGCGAATCAAATCCATTGAAAATCCGGCATGGGGGTCTCCCACCAACCCCCCCTCCCCCATGCCAGGGGGGTCAGACAAAATTTACAGAAAAACGGGGGGGGTCGACCGGTAACCCCCCACCTTAAAAATGGGATGTACGCAACATTGCACGCACTTTTTACCAGGCCCCCGGAACCCTCCACCACCGGAGCAGCCGGTTTCCGGCCTACTCAATTCTGATGGGAGGGGGGTCGATTCCGGCCAAAGGGGGGGAGGGGTCGGCCGGAGACCTCCCCCCATGGTGGGTGGGGGGGTCAAAAATTATTTCCGGAAAAATGGTGGGGGGGTCAGCGGTCGACCCCCCCGATGCCCCCGGTTGTTTACACCCTCACCATCGGGCACACATTACAGCCCGCCATCTCGCCAAAACAGAACAGGAACCGCTCCCGGATCGTCCGCGGGAGTTTCTCCTCCGGGATCGGGACAAATCCCAGGCTTTTGTAAAAGGGGATCAGCACAAGCGTGGAGCGAATGACGGATGACCATTTGCTGGTGTCAATGATGAAAATATCCGATCAATCGCGGGTTTTTTCCGCACCGCGTGTCTTATGTTCAATCTTTTTCGAAATGTTCTCGAATTCCCTATCTGAAACAACAGTATCTTCTGTAATCCTTCGCTGGGAAAATTTTTCATATTCCTCTAATGCGAGATGCTGCGCAACTTCCATGGACACCTTCCCGGCATCTTCAAGAATTTCCCGCTCATTGAATTTGAGGAAATTATCCAGTTTCTCTTTCCATTCGATCATGTAGACGGGTTGTTTTCGTTCTGCCTGCATCTCTGCATAATCGAGATACATAGTGATGATGCGATTGAGTTGCGAGATCTCCGTCTCGTCAAGGTAATTTTTCGCAACCGTGACATCCCCCTTTCTCACTCTTGCACCTTTCCAGGCAGTGAGTCCCATATTCGGCCGGGATGCATCGGCCCGTTCTGCAATGATCTCCGCAGCAGTGTGACCGGTGATTGCCCAATGCAGCTTGTTCTGCACGATCCTGAAAAAATCGAGCGTTGTCTCTGCGTGCGGATCGTAATCGATTGCAAGCGTGTAGATATCCTTGATCTTCTGGTAGAACCGCTTCTCGGATGCCCGGATATCCCGGATGCGTTCGAGCAGTTCATCGAAATAGTCGGCACCGATGCTCTTTCCTTCCCGGAGCCGCTCATCATCGAGTACAAATCCTTTGATGAGGTACTCGCTCAGTCGCTCAGTAGCCCACCTGCGGAACTGCGTGCCCCGGTGGGAACGGACACGGTAGCCGATGGCGAGGATCATGTCGAGGTTGTAATATTCGATGGAACGCTGAACGGTTCGGGTCCCTTCTGTTTGAACTGTCAAGTATTCCTTGACAGTTGCAGTCAGCGAGTGTTCTCCTTCAGCAAGAATATTCCTGATATGGAGGCTGACATTCTGTTTGGTTATCTGGTAGAGGTCTGCGATGAGTGCTTGGGAGAGCCACACGGTTCCTTCTTCGAGCCGCACCTCAATGCGGCTTGTCCCGTCTTCGGACTGGTAAAAAAGGATCTGAGAACGGGTTACTGGTTCCGGAACCGGGTTATTGCTCAATCAATCACCAACATCGCACCATTGCTTACTTAGTGATAACCGGGCGTTTGGCCTTTTATAGTGTGTTACCGTGGAGTGAAAATAACGGTGGGATCGTTTGGTTGGCGTCAACAAATTGATCTAAAATCGGGGTGTTTCTCATTTTTGCAGCACATTTTCGAGATCTTTAAAAAAGTCTCACCATCGGACACACATTACACCCCACCATCTCCCCAAAGCAGAAGAGGAACCGTTCCCGGATCGTCCGCGGGAGCTTATCCTCGGGGATCGGGACGAACCCGAACGTCTTGTAAAACGGGATTAAAACCAGCGTTGAGTGAATAAAGATCTGTTCCGAATCGCAGGCCGCAAGGAGTGCCTCCACCGCTTTTCTCGCGTACCCCTTCCCGCGATAGCTCTCTGACGCAAAGACGCAGTCCATCTCCACCCCATCCGGGTGGACGGTATGCCGGGCGGTTGCGGCAAGGTGGCCGTCCTCAAAGACACCGAATATCCGCTCGGTCGCCGTGTCCGCCTTCTGGTCGCGGTACTCTTCCCAGAGTTTCTCGGCAAGGGAAAATTCCCCGGGTTTCAGCTCGCGGACTTCAACGGTCATAAAAACACCCTCTGATTATCATGATGGACAGTCCTTGGATACCGTACTATTTCAGCGTGCGGGATCTGACACGCCCCCCTCACATGCTTATAACCCACCGGTACCCACCTTTACCATAATGTGCGGGATCGCAGGCCAGTACTGCCTTGACGGACGGGCGCCGGACACAGCGCTCCTTGCCGCAATGTCGGAGCGGCTCGCCCACCGGGGGCCTGACGGCGAGGGGACCCGGATCTGCGGCTGCACGGGGCTCGTGCACCGCCGCCTCGCCATCATCGACCTGAGCGATGAAGGGCTCCAGCCGATGACGAATGAGGACGAGACGCTCTGGCTGCTCTTCAATGGCGAGATCTACAACTACATCGAGCTCCGCGATGAGCTGATCCAGAAAGGCCACCGCTTCCATTCGCATTCCGATACCGAGGTGATCCTGCACGCGTACGAGGAGTGGGGAACAGACTGCCTCGCCCGCTTCAACGGCATGTGGGCCTTTGCGCTCTGGGACACAAAGCAGCAGCAGCTCTTCTGCGCCCGGGACCGGCTCGGCATCAAGCCGTTCTATTACACGCTGGCCGGCGGATCGTTCCTCTTTGCCTCCGAGATCAAGGCCCTGCTCGCCCACCCGGATGCGGGGAAGCGACCGGATGACCGGACCCTCGGCACGTTCCTCGCGTGGGGTGTGCTCGACCATTCGGGGCACACGATGTTCGATCAGGTCTTCCAGCTGGAGCCGGCCCATGCCATGGTTGTCACGGCTGCCGGCCCGCAGAAGCCGTTCCGGTACTGGGACGTGAAGGTCAATCCGGACATCTGTTCCGCCATGCCCGATGATGATGCCGCGTCCCGGCTCCTCGGAATCCTCCGCGATGCAACCCGCATCCACCTCCGGAGCGATGTCGCGGTCGGCACCTGCCTCTCAGGGGGAATCGACTCCTCAACCCTCACGGTGCTCATCAACGACATCATCCGGAGCGAGGCCCCGGCAAGCGTCGGGACAAAACAGAAGACCTTCTCCGCGGTCTTTGCCGACAAGCGGTACGACGAGAGCCGGTATATCGATGAGATCGTGGCCGCAACCGGAGTCGACGCCCACCACGTTGTGCCGGCACCGGACCAGCTCTGGGAGGATATCGACCGGCTGGTGTACATGCAGGACGAGCCGTTCGGCTCGCTCTCGATCTATGCCCAGTACTGCGTGATGCGGCTCGCACAGGAGAACGTGAAGGTCGTGCTGGACGGGCAGGGAGCAGACGAACTCCTTGGGGGGTACCTCGCGTACCAGGGGAGTTACATCGGCTCGCTCCTCCGCTCGTTCCACTGGGGGACGGCCCTCCGCGAGATTGCCGGCAGCATCATGCGCCATGGCGGGTTCTTCGGATCGGCAGCACGGCAGCTGGTGGAGCGGAAGAAACGCAGGAGCCTCCTGCGCTGTACCGCTGATGAGATCCTCAGGTATAACGGGAGCCTAGACCGCGTACTGTACAACGAGCTCACGTCCACCAACCTGCCCTCGCTCCTCCATTACGAGGACCGGAACTCCATGGCATTCTCCATAGAATCGCGGGTCCCGTTCCTCGATTACCGGTTCGTGGAGTACGTGGCATCCCTCCCGCTCAGCCAGAAAATCCGGGGCGGCGTCACCAAGATCGCTCTCCGCAACGCCATAAAAGGTATCGTCGCGGAATCCATCCGGTGCCGGATGGACAAGATGGGGTTCGTCACGCCCGAAGAGGTCTGGATGCAGGAAAACCTGCGTCCGTTCGTGCTGGAACTGCTCTCATCCGATGCCTTCCGCGCCCGTCCGTACTGGGACGCGGATGCGGTGACGCAGAACTATCAGGAGTTCCTCGAAGGGAAGTCCGCGTACTCCCCGGAGATCTGGCGGATTATCTGTACGGAACTGTGGCTCCGGAAATTCTTTGACCGGCGCAGTGCTGCCGTGTCCGGGTGAGCGGTCCACGGAACGGCAAAGACCGGCAATCCGGGAGTACAGCGGGATCGGATTTTATAAATGGTCACTCTCAAGAGATCTATAAGAAGAACCCGGTACATCCCAACGGCCCGGGCGGAATACTGGTATCCTATGAAATCTGTCATCCTTGCAGGCGGTGTCGGGACGCGGCTCTGGCCGCTCTCGCGGGAATATTATCCCAAACAGTTTCTCCAGATGAACGGACAGTCCCTGTTCCAGAAGACGTACCAGCGGGCTGTCAGCCTTTCCGGGCCGGACGGAATCTATGTTGTCACCAACGAGATCCACCAGTACCTGGTCATAAACCAGGTCGACGAACTCGGGTACACGCTTGATGCATCTCATCTTCTTATCGAACCCGAAGGGAAGAATACCCTGCCGGCGATCGGGTGGGCGATGCAGCGCATCAGGGCCGGCGACCGCCATGCAACGGCCGTGGTCTTCCCGAGCGATCACGTCCTTGGCGACGATGCCCTCAACCAGATCCGGGCAGCGGAACCCACGGCAAAAAAATATCTTGTCACGTTCGGGGTAAAACCCACCTCCCCCCACACGGGATACGGTTACATCAAGCCGGGCAAAACGATGGCAATCGGCGCTGTCGCTGACGAATTCAAAGAGAAGCCTGACGAGAAGACCGCACAGGTTTATGTCAAGAAGGGATACCTCTGGAACAGCGGGATCTTCCTCCTCTCCACGGACTGCTTCTTTGCCGAGCTCAAGCGCTACCAGCCGGGCCTTTTTACCAGCCTCGCGGGGGACTGCGATCCGGCGTACCAGGATCTGGAATCAATATCCATTGATTACGGCCTGCTGGAACACTCGAAGAAGGTCGCAGTCGTCCCGCTGGATGCGGCATGGAGCGACCTTGGCACCTTCAAGGCGCTCTACGACACGGAGTCCCACGACAAGGACGGGAACGTCGGGAGCGCAGAATACCTCTCCGCGAAGAACAATTACGTCCACGCCCCGGGCAAACATGTCGGCCTTATCGGTGTCAGCGATCTCATTGTCGTGGATACCAACGATGCCCTGCTCGTCTGCAACAGCAAACAGACCGAGCAGGTCAAGACGCTCGTCACGCGGTACAATGCCGAAAATGATCCCGTGACCAAGTTCCACCGGCAGGTCCACCGGCCATGGGGTTCCTACACGATCCTCGAGGACGGGGCGAACTACAAGATCAAGCGGGTAACCGTCAAGCCCGGCGAGAAGCTCTCCCTCCAGCTCCACCACCACCGGAGCGAGCACTGGGTCGTGGTCCAGGGAACGGCTGAGGTCGAGCTGGACGGCGAGAAGCGGCTCCTGCGGAAAGGCGAGAGCTCGTATGTCCACAGCGGGACCGTGCACAGGCTGAAGAACCCCGGCCTGATCCCGCTGGAGGTCATCGAGGTGCAGCTCGGGGATTATCTCGAAGAGGACGATATTGTCCGGTTCGATGACGAGTACGGCCGGAAGTGATCCGGCCTGACCCTTCACCGATCGCGTTTTTGATCCTTGTGTTTCTGGAAACTCCGCTGCGGAGCCGGTGACCCGCTCCCGACAAGAGACCGTGGCCCTCCGATGAGATCCCGGCGGCCCGCTGCTTCCAGCCCTTCGATGACGAGCGGGCGGTTCCGCGGTTCGCGGTACTGCAGGAGGGCACGCTGGACCAGTTTCTCGCGCCCTTTTGCAACGTGCACCGGTTCGAGGGTGAACGGGTCAAGGCCGGTATAGTACATGCAGGTCGAGACGCTCATGGGCGTTGGCGTGAAGTCCTGCACCTGTTCGGTGTAGAGGTTGTTGTCCCGGATATATTCCGCGAGCAGGACCATGTCGCGGATCGTGCAGCCCGGGTGGCCGGACATGAAATAGGGCAGGATATACTGTTTTTTTTGTTTGTTCTGCTGCAGGGCAGCGAAGGCTTCGCGGAACCGGTCGAAGACTTCCTGCGGGGGCTTGTGCATGATGGCAGTCACATTCTCTGCCACGTGCTCGGGGGCCACTTTCAGGTGGCCGGAGACATGGTGATCGCAGATCATGCCCAGGTACCCGCTCTGGTCTGCCATCACGAGATCATAGCGGATGCCGGACCCGATGAAGACCTTCCGGACACCGGGGATCTGCCGAAGGGAGGTCAGGAGCTCGCACTGTGCCTGGTGGCTTGTGTGTAATGTCCTGCACGCAGGGCTGCACTGCTTGTCCCGGCAGGCCCCGTGCTTCTCCCAGAGATCGCAATACAGCCCGAACATGTTCGCGGTCGGGCCTCCGACATCCTGCACGATGCCCCTGAACCCCGACATCTTCGTGAGACACGTCACCTCCCGGACAAGAGACGCTGTGCTCCGGGCCTGGATGATCCGGCCCTGGTGGTGGGTGAGGGCGCAGAACCAGCAGCCGCCAAAACAGCCGCGGTGGCTGGTGACCGAGAACCGGACCGGTTCAAGGGCCGGGACGGGTTCCCGGTAGGATGGATGGGCCTCGCGGGAGAACGGCAGCTCGTAGATATGGTCGAGGTCCGGTGTCGGGATCGGCCTGGCCGGAGGGTTCTGAAGGACAATGGTTTTTGGGTGCGGCTGTGCAACAACCTTCCCGCGGACCGGGTCCTGCTCGTGATAATGGAGGGCGAATGCCCGGGCATACGCGGCTTTGTCCGAAGAGACTTCCGTAAAGCTGGGGATTTCAACAATCCCTTCCGGCCGTGCGGAACGCCATTCACCGATCTCCATCGTATATGCCGTCCCGGGGATGTCCCGCAGGGAAGAGACCGGTTCACCCGCGTTGAGCCGCCGGGCGGTCTCCGCCATCTGCCATTCGGCCATCCCGAATGCCAGGAGATCGGCCGGGGCATCTGCAAGGATGCCCTGGCGCACGCGATCCTGCCAGTAATCATAGTGGGCGAACCGCCGGAGGCTCGCCTCGATGCCCCCGAGGATAACGGGCGTTCCGGGGAAGAGCTGCCGGACCTTGTTGGCATACACGATCACGGCCCGGTCCGGCCTCTTCGGGATGCCCCCGGAGGAATAGACATCGTTGCTCCGCCGCTTCAGGTTCGGGGTGAAGTGATTCACCATCGAATCGACATTGCCCGAGGAGATGCCAAAGAAGAGCCGGGGAGCCCCGAGCCGGGTAAAATCCATAGCGGATTTCCAGTCCGGCTGGGTGATGATACCGACCGAGAAACCGGCGTCCCAGAGGACCCGGCCAATGAGCGCGGTCCCGAACGACGGGTGGTCGACATAGGCATCCCCGGTGATGAGAATGATGTCGAACTGGTCAATGCCAAGCCGCTTCCCCTCTTCAGGAGACACGGGAAGGAACCGGGGCTGCGGGATCATACAACAGGGGCAGGGTCGCTGCCGGCAGAGGAACGGGGTATTTCAGGCATTACGATGGTGGCGGCCGCCGGGTCAGGTCGCGGATGATGTCGGCAAGACCGCCCGGCAGTTCGCTCTTTGGCTCGCTCTTCGGTTCGTTCTTCTGCTCATTCTTTTCGGGTCTCTTGTCGATACGGACTGCCGGTCTCTCTTTTTTGTCAACGGTCCCAGGGACATCTTCTGCCGGTGTATCCCGGCTCCCGAAAACAGGCAGGATAATCCGGGTCTTCTCATCGAACTCCCGCCGGACCGAAAGACCGGTGATCTCGTAGATGACTGCCTCGACAATGAGATACGTGACCGCAGAATCCCGCAGGCAGCCGGTCAGGGCATGACCGGCCCGGCCAACCGAGGCATGATAGTGGATGTGGGGACCTGCCTCACCGGGAGAGATGGTACCGACACCAAAAACTTCCCATCCACCTTCAAAATAGACAAAGTGCGGATCCGGGGGATAGACCGGCTCTTCAGGCCCGGTCGCCATCTTCCCATCCAGCAGGGCACCGAGGAAGACCACGGAACCGGCAACGATCTCTTTGTCAGTGACGAACTGCTGGAGAGTGGCGATCAGATCCTCCCCGGTATCGATCCGCACGACAAAGACCCTGCCGATCCGGCCCTCCGAATACTGCATATTCAGGCTCCCCTTTTGTTATTCATATGGTTTGTGCGGGTTTATATCTTATATGGCAATAAAAAAGAGGTATACGGCGTTTTGCCGTTCTCCTGTATGAAAAGAGAGCCGGGGCCTTATCGTCCCCCGGCACCGCCGCCACCGAATCCCCCGCCTCCGCCAAAGCCGCCGCCACCGAATCCCCCACCGGAACTGCGCTGGCTGGGTGGCGAGAAGGCCATGAGCGGCATGAAGGCATAGTTCATCCCCGCAATGCCCATCGGGACACCGGTCTCCGGGATATTAATATTCAGGGATTTCATCGCGGCCTCGACCTTCTCCCCGACCCCGAGTGCGGTACCATAGACCAGCCACTCGCCCCACATCGGGAGATCCGCAGGTGCATACTTCTGGATCATCGCCATGTTGGAGAGGAAGTTGGAAAACGCATCCCATTCGAGCTTCTCGCGGTAATGATCGTCCTTCCAGTGCCCGAAGAGGGTTGACGGGGCCGCAAGGGCGATCGCAACCTGGACAACGACAACGATCCAGAGCAGGAGAGCCGGGAAGAGGATATACGACTCCATGGGCGATACGATGAGAAGGATGAGCGTAACCGCCATCAGGACAATCGCCGGGAAGAACAGGACCATGAGGTGGCTCCTGCCATCGACAATGTACTGCGACGAGAGGGTGGTATCCACCCGGCTGGTGACATCGGTGAGCGACTTCTGGTACTTTATCGCAGTCTCCTCGGCGCTGTGCAGGGTCTCTGCCTTCTTTGTCAGCGCCTCGATGCGGCCTGTATCCACAACCCCGTTCTCGGCAAGCACGCCCAGGAAGGCAATGACCCGCTGCTCGTAGGCATCGGTGCCATCCGTGGACAGGACGCGGATCTGGATATTTTTTCCTTCCGCTGTCTCGGAGATGACAATGTTCTTTCTCCGGTGGAGATCGAGGAGGGTCGCATAATACCCGTCCTCATCAAAGTCCGTTGCATCGTTCGTGAAGAGAAGGTTCACCTGCCAGGGTTTGAGCTTCGGCGAGGGGATCGTGCTCAGGTAGGCCGGCACGACAAACTCCTTCTCCCTGCCGTACTTCCTGTAGATCACGATGAGAAGAAGGGGGGTGAGGATGACCGCAACCGCCCCGAGAATCTTCAGGAGATACGCGGCATAGTAGGGGACATTGTACCAGAAGGCAGCTGACGCGGCACTGTCCCGCACATTCTGCAACTCGCTCCGGAATCCCGGGAACCTGCTGAAGGCCTCCGTGGTTCCCAGCATCTCGACTGCGAGGATCTCGTCGGCGGCAAGGCTCCCGGTGATGACATAGCTGTCGCCCTCCTTCTGGGTCTGCATCAGGGGCGGGTATACATACACCTGATCGATGCCATTGGCCGGGATCGTGACCTTGACGTCCCGGTACGGGATGTGCGAAGTCCCTGCCAGTTTCAGGTTCAGGTGAGTGGTTGTAGCATCATATTCAAGGGGGGGATTGAGGACATACGTGTACTGAGTGGAGTAATCCCCCGCATCGTAATACGAAGGATTGTAGATTCCCACCTCATTGTACTCGGCAAGGTCGCCAATCCTGCTGGCAGAGGACCTGTCAGCAGAAGAGCCATAGAGAGAGACCGTTCCCGTACTGTCCTTGATGTAGCCCGTCGTGCCGGATGGGGGGTTCATGGACACCATCCGGATATAGGGTTCCGTGCTGGCGTTGAGAGTGAGCGGGACCTCCCAGATACGGTAGAGCATGCGGTACTCCCCGCTGCTCCCGACATTGTACGCGTACTGCTCCGAGAGCGTCCCGTCCTCGTACAGCACCGCATCGTAGGAGCTGACCGTCAGGTTCCCGTCAAAGAGCGGCGTTAATACCGCGATGAGAATGAGGATGATGACGCCGAGGGCAAGGCCCCCTCCCACCACCCATCCGAGTTGTTGTGTTTCACCCACAGGCATTACCCGGTCAGAACTCGATCTTCGGCGGGGTCTTGATCGCTTCCTCAAACTGGAGGTACTCAAGCTTGACGAGGTGCATCATCTTCGCGATGAAGTTCGAGGGGATGGTGTCCACCATGGTGTTGAACTCCTGCGAGATGTTGTTGAAGGTATAGCGCTGGCGTGCGATCTCGTCTTCGAGACCCTTGACCGAGTCCATGAGGCTCGTGACGGTGGTCGAGGTCTTGAGGTCGGGATAGTTCTCGGCAACCGCAAGCAGCCGGCCGAAGATTGACCGGGACTCGGCTTCGACCTTGTTCAGATCGCCGGGACTTGCCGAGGCAACGCTGGCCCGCATTGCCGTGACCCGCTCTAACGTCTCCTTCTCGAACTTTGCATAGCTCTTGACAGCACCGAGGAGCTGCTCGATCATGTCGAGCCGTTTCTTCATGGCAACCCGGATCTGGCCGAGCGTTGCCTCAGAGGAATTCTTCAGGCTGACGAACCGGTTATAGATACTGACAATCCAGAGCACAAGCCCGATGATGACAAGGACAACGACGCCCAGGATAATCCATCCAATAAGACCTTCCAGCATGTGTTATCGCAGTACTGATGATCGTTCCAAAAGATAAGATATCGGTTGGACGGCCTGCACCATGCCGGGTTCCAAAAAAGGGTTATTGTATAATCATCGACCCGACAACCCGGAGCTTGCCGCCTTCGAGATAGTGGAGGACAATCCGGGCACCGGGGGTATAGATCAGGTCTTTCTCCATCGTGAGGGTCAGGGTGGGCATCCGCCAGTCTCCCTCGACCACGGCCTTCTCGAGCCGGGTGGGGAGGAACTGCATCCAGTGGCCGGCATAGATGACCATCCCCTCCTTGAGCGGGGCAGGCCAGTACTTCACAAGCTGGGCCTTGCCGGTAACCGTGGTGCCATACTGCACAGCCGGATCATTGGTCAGGACAAACCCGCGGTCAAGGTCTTCGGACTCGATGTTCTTCAGGGCAAGGCCTACGCGGTCACCGTTCACCGCAGTATCGGCATCCTCATCGTGTTTCTGGATGGAGCGGATCTGGGCGGACTTGTTTGTCGGGAGGAGCTTGAGGGTGTCATGTTTTTTGATGATTCCCTGTGCAACGGAGCCAAGGACGACAACACCGACACCCTTGACATTGAAATGGGCGTCCACCGGGACAACCCCTTTTCCGGAACCCTCGTGGACTTTCTGGTGTGCGGCCTGTTTTACCGCGATCCCGAGCATCTTCTCACGGATGCCGAGCATGTCCTCTTCGATAACCTCGTAGTGCTCAAGGACCGTGCCCTTGATCAGCGGGGCTATCTGGTCGGGGGAGAGGTAGTTCTTGAGGATGAGATACCCGTGGGCCTTGCCGGCGCACTGGAGCATCAGCACGCATTCGCCGAACGTGGCATTGATCTCGTCAACCACGAGGATCACGTGGTCCGCCATGGAGACTGCGTAGAAGAGCGAGGAGAGCTTCTCCGGGTACCGGGTCGGTTCGATGAAGGTGACCGTTGCTTCGCCCTTCTTCAGATTGTAGAACGTGATGTCGCTCGTCGTCCCCTTCTTTCCCAGATCCTTGGCATAATCCGGGGGGGCGAGAATGGCGACGGTGAGATTGGACATGACTAGATGTTGGGCGGTATTGGTATTTGGGGTTTTAGAGGGAGATGTTCCCGGGATTGTAGGGGCGCCGGAGAGATTCAGGCGCCGCTCTTCTCTGTACGATTCCTGAAGAAATCCAGGATTTTATTAATGTGGGCCCGGGAGGGTTTTACTGCCAGGTACATCAGCACGAGGAAGAGGATGCTCTCCACGGCAAAGAAGAGCCAGGTAAGGTACCAGCCGGAGGAACCGGCTGCACCGGTGTAACTGGTATTGACGTACAGGGTGCCAAAGAGCAGGGGAAATTCAACATAGGCAAGGACCTGAGTAATATAAAAACAGGCAATACCTGCAAGGCTGTCGGCAACCAGCAGGGCAACGAATGGCAGGAACCAGAGGATGTACTGCGGGCTGTGATATTTCATGCAGAAGACGATACTGAACAGGGAGAATGCCAGCAGTTTTATCAAGGTTTTCTCACTGGGTCTCTGGTCAACCCACGCATATACGAGCAGGGTTATCATGACCAGTCCCAGGAGGACATACATCAGCGTGGACACGATCGCAGAGGAGATCCCCAAGTGCAGGATATCGTTAAGACACGCAGAGAGCGTGTTGGTGGCGGTGTTCACATAGACATCAGTACGAACCAGGCTTCCGCCGATATACGAACTGATGATACCCGGTGCGAACAGGAGAACGGGAATGCCCAGGATCAGGGCAACGGGAACGAAAATCTTCAGGGCCGAGAGGATCTCCTGCTTCAGGGATGTGGACTTGGCGTTGTACAGGACAAGGAAGGGGAAGGCGACAAGGGGATAGATCTTTGCCAGGAAACCGGTAGTCGCAGCAAGATATCCCCTTAACGGCATCTTATACACCGTAAAGAGGACGGCAACCATCAGCAGCGATGTCGGGAACGCATCGAACTTGGTTAGCACGAAATAGGCCCCGGCAAATGCCGTTGCATAGAGTGTGCCTGCGATGAATGCGGTCTTTTCATTGTAGATCTTCAGCCCGATCAGGTAGATACAGCCAACGATGGCTGCATCGCAGAGGATCATCAGGACCTGGAACGAGAAGATAAACGCGCTGGCACTATTGAATAGCCATGCAGGAATGAATGCAAGAATTATCGGGATATATGCCAGGGGTGGATAATCAAAACTAAAATCCACATACGGCATTTTCCCGTTCAGCGGATTGATAATGCTTTCAAGATAGTACTGGTGATCGAATGTATCAACAAACGAGTGAAAAATGTAGATCGTTGCAAAGAGAACGCATATTTTCGTGATCACAGAGAGTGCAACCAGAGCGAGGAGGTGATTCTTCACCGTCTCTGCATCAACGGTCTTGAGGGTAACGCCACAAAAACTGAAAGGTTCGATGCTATCTTTTCCTTTTCTTATCCGGGAAACCCCGGAACCTGCCGCTTTCTTATCACCAGTTTGCTTTCCCATGACACAGTTTCCTGTTGTTTATCAACGGGGCTGTTGCGCAGCCTGCGCTATCTGACATGCATTTCTTTTCTGAAGTTTTTAACCATTATGAAAAAGGGTCAGGTCCGTTTTGTGACCCACGTGAACCGGCGGTTCACAAAAAAGTTCCAGATGAAGCCCAACAGTATGCCGATAATATTTGCGATCTGATAATCCATGGCAAGGAACATGACAAAGGCGTTCAGGATGGCAAAGTTGATGACCGCCCCTCCGAGTGAGACTGCTTCAAACGCAACGAGCCGCTGCCACCGGCTGGACAGTCTCTGCGGTTGCCCCTTGCTTTTGAACGTCCAGGTATCATTCCAGAGAAAATTGTTCAGGATGGCCAGCTGGATGGCACATATGCTTGCAACGGGAATTGAGAATCCGGCATATTCCTTGAGGGCAACGAGAACCCCCTGGTTTATCACGATCCCTGAAATCCCCACAATGCCGAACTTGAACACTTTCTTCCATTCCCGCCATGCAGCGCTCTGGTGATGTACGAAGGAGTACAGGGTGATATCAGCAACCTGCTGGGCATATTCGATGATCGTCTTGATCTTCAGTTTGCTGGTCCCGATCTCCCGGTCGCTGAATTCAAAGGGGATCTCTTTGTCATGCTCCCAGACGCCTTTGCCCAGCACTTCCAGAAGGATCTTGTAGCCCCGGGGCTTGAGCTGGGCTTGTGCAACTACGTTCTTCCTGATTGCAAAAAAACCACTTACCGGGTCGGTGATCTCCGGAAAGAGGAGCCGGCCCAGAAACGTTGCTCCAAGAGAGATGATCCGGCGTTTCAGGGGCCACTTTTTGATCCCCCCGCCTTCCATGTACCGGCTGCCGATCACCACATCGTTGCCGGCCCGGATCTCATCATACATCTTCGCGATAAGGGCCGGGGGATGGGACATGTCCGCATCGATCACCACAAAGATCTCCGATGAGGCATGGAGAAACCCGTCGGCAACCGACTGCGAGAGGCCGTGATCGGAGGTCCGGACCAGCAGGTTCACGTTGGTTTTCGTTCCCTTCAGTTCATTGACAATGGCAATCGTATTGTCAGGGGAGTTATCATCAACAACCAGGATTTCGCCGTTGAGGGCGTTTTTCCGGAAGACCGCGTCTACTTCCGTGATGATGGTCCTGATATTCGCCTCTTCCTTGAATGTGGGGATGATGACGGTGAGGTCGTACATGGTGGGTCAGACGGATGATACTTCAGGAATTCGTGAACAGATAGATGCCCGAGGTCACTTGTGCACCTTTCGCATGTTCCTGCAGCCAGGCTATGGAGTCTCCCGAGGGATCGGCAGAGCTGATGTCCCCGGTCACGACATAAAATACCGTATTATTGACATTACTGCCTGCAACGGCAGCCAGCTGCTCCGCACTTGAGGCACCGTACTCGAAGGTTTCCTCAGTGGCATTGGAGTAGTAATAATCAAACGGCTGGCTGATATACCCGGGAACAAAGACTATGGCATCCCCGGGCTGGGCTGCCTGCCGGACTTGCCCGGCAAATCCTCTCCAGTCCTCCTTGGAATAGGATGTGTAATAACTGGAGAAGAACGGGGTGGTGACACTGAGCAGGACCAGTAACGCGATGAAACCATACACCACACCCCGGTTGCTGATCAACCCGTAAACGGGTTTGTAGGCAAGGGCAATCCCGATGAAATACACCGGGACCAGGATGATAAGATAGCGGGGCACCATCGGGATCTTGTACGAGAGAAACCAGCTGATGGCAAAGGGCAGGACCATGAGCGCCACAAGGAAGATGCCTTTGTTCCTGTCAAGGTGGAATGCCTGCATGACACCCACCACGAAGAGGAGCAGGAAGAGGAACATCACCATCGCAGAGAAACCGGAGAGCTGCTGGAAGGTTGTTATGATCACATCGGCACCCTGCAGGCCAAACGAGGGGCCCCCGGTTGTCCTGCTGGTAAAGAGCTGAAGTGCGACAAAGAGCAGCGGCAGGCTGACAACGACAAAGACTACCCCGGCTGCAACGAGGTATTTGATCTCCCGGATATCCTTCCTCAGGTCGGGGATCTTAACGATAAGAGCGTACAGGAGAAGGGAGCCCGTCACGACAATGGTATAGAAATGAGCCCAGAGGGCCAGTGCAGAAAGAACGCCGAAGAGCAGCCAGGATGACAGCTCATTGGTCTTCATGGCTTTGAGGAAGAAAACCATGGCGAATGCAATGAAGAAGAGCCCCAGGGAGTAGGCCCGGGCTTCCTGGGAGTAGAAGAGCAGGAACGGGGAGATGGTGCATATCGCTGCCGCAATGATGCCGACATTCCGGTCAACAAACTCCTTTCCGATGAGATAGATGAGCGGGATGGTCAGGATACCTGCAAGCGCCGGCACAAACCTGAGAACAACCTCGTTGTTCCCGAACATGAGCATGAAATGCTCGATCCAGTAGAAGAGGGGGGGGTTGAACTCCCCGCCGGTTGTTGCCTGCCAGATCGCGGGAATCGACTTGATGGCGAACTGGTAGGTCGAGGCTTCATCCAACCAGAGGGAGTTGAAGCCGAGATTGACAAACCGGAGGATGGCGCCGATGATCGTGAGGGAGAGGAGGATCTGGACGTACCGGCTGTGGATAAGGATATTTTTCACGGAGGCAAAGGAAAGGTTCCGAAACGAAAATCCGGGCGCAACAAAACCGTCATCCAGATCGCAGATACTGTTGCCGGTCTTTTTCTTCCGGTCTTCCCGCTCCTCACGTTTCTTCGCCATGACAACTCAGTATTATTGCGTAAATATTCCCATATAGTTTGTTGCACTGTGTTTTCCGGGGATTTTTAAGGATTTAATCCCGTGTCGCAGGTATCCGGTAATGATATTATCGATCTTCTTTCACCAGCAGCGGGGCGTTGAGGGCTGCCAGCAGGTGTTCCTGTGTGGTGACGACCGTGGACGCCTGTTCGAGCATCAGGTTGACCCGTTCGCAGGCACCGACATGGCGGAAATCCGTCCTGAGGGCTATCACCGGTTTCCCTTGTGCAAACGCGTATCCCATCTCCCACGCGGTGCCGGAATCAGCATCCGCACCATCGATGATGGCAACCACGATGTCGGCCTCTTCAAGGGCTTTTTTGTTGGCGGCAAAGAGCCGGTCCTGCACGTTCTGGATCCGGCCCGCTGAATCGTCACCCAGCTCCTGCGGCAGGTGGACAGAGAAGAGGTTCTCTTTCAGGAGCCTTCCAATGTGGGCATTATAGGAGCGTTCGGCTTCCGAGAAGAGCGGTGCGGCGAGATAGACCCGGTAGCGGGAGAACGTGATTGTATCGATGGCAGGGATCCCGGGAAACCGGGAGAGGAAGACACCCCGCCCGGCCCGTTTTGGAGGTTCATCGCCCCTGCTTCCGTAATACGTACTGGTCACCCCGCAGGTAGGCGATGAGTTGACCCCGATAATACAGAGCGGCGGCCCATTCTTCGAGATGATATCGCTGACCTGTTCTTCCAGATTGTCCAGCAGCCGGGAAAATGCAGGGCTGTCCAGTCGTTCAAGGAAGGTGCCCGGCTTCCGGGCAGGGCCCAGAAAGATCGTCTCCGGGCAGGGCAGCGGGATCATTGTTATCCCGAAGGCATCACAGCGTACTTTCGTGCGCTCAAATGCCTCGATATCCGAAGGTTTCGTGATGCCGTCAGCACGGAGTGTCGGGTTGAGTATGCAGGGACTGCAGAGCACGTACATTATTTAGAGTGTTGACACGCACAGATGATCAATGATACCCCTGTTTGCCTACCGGGACAACAGCTGCGATCCCCGTAAGTGCACGGTCAAGAAACTGGAGCGGGCGGGATTTCTCAAGATTTTCAAGACCCTGTCACAGGTCCCCAGGAATACCCTGATCCTCGATCCCACAGCAGAGCAGGCATTGTCTCCCGCGGACCGGTTCGTAAAATCCATTACGGTGCTGGACTGTTCGTGGGAGGTGCTGGATACCGGGGCTATCAGTTCGTGGCGGATACGCAGGGCGCTCCCGTTCCTGATGGCGGCAAATCCCGTCAATTTCGGCAAGCCCTGCAAACTCACCTCGGTTGAGGCTGTTGCAGCAGCACTCTATATCATGGGCGAACAGGAGCGGGCGGGCGAGCTCCTCTCGAAGGTGAACTGGGGAATCCGGTTCCTTGAAGTGAACAAGGAACCGCTGGAACTCTATGCTTCGGCCAGGGACAGCACGGAAGTTGTCAGGTACCAGGCGCTGTTCATCTGAGCCCATCCAGATTTTTTCTTTTTTTATTCAGGAGACCCGTATTTTACCTGCTAAAACCGCGGGGATGTTTCGTGTATTCAGGTAGATCTTCCGTGTTCCAGCGAAGAAGTTCGCCGGAAAAATCTGGGAGAAATGCTGCTACAACCCATCGTACAGGGAGAAATTTTTCTGTACCCACGCGACCCCCCTCACCCTCCAGCACCACGCCCATTCCAATTTTATGACGTGAAACTGATGCTTTTTTGTTCAAAACCAGGAACCGCTGAGGGGGGGTCGCGTGGGTACAGTTGTATCTTTGCAGTCCGCGACTGAAGGTCAGGATTAAAAATTTATGACGTAAAATCACATAACCGCCCCGGGGCCGGGCCGGAAAAGTGTACCCATGCGACCCCCCCATCACCCGTTCTTTTGATCGTGATTCTCATGGGGAAACCGGTTTCGAAACCTATGCCAGCTCCCCTCCCGCGCCAGGGTGTCTCCCGGAGGAGGCGGAGTGCGTTGGGATAGTGAGATGCAAGAATTTTCAGGATCGGATCGTATCCTGTCATTTTTGTCTGGTGGACGACGCAAACATTTCGCATAGTTTTTTCTATTCCGGCGCAATGTACGATTGTATGATCAAGGTTGCCATCAACGGGTACGGGACCATCGGTAAGCGCGTTGCCGATGCAGTGGCTGCTCAGAAAGACATGAAGGTGGTCGGCGTCTCCAAGACACGCCCGAGTGCCGAGGCCTTTGTTGCAAAACAGCGGGGATACCCGCTCTATATCGCTGATCTCTCGAAGAAGGAGGCATTCGAGAAGGCCGGCCTCAAGGTCGCCGGCAGTGTCGAGGAGATGTGCAAGGCGGCAGATGTCGTGGTCGATGCAACGCCCGGAAAAGTCGGTGCAACGAATAAGGCGATGTACGAGATGCTCGGGAAGAAGGCGCTCTGGCAGGGTGGCGAGGAGCACGAACTGGCCGGGTTCTCTTTCAACTCCTCCTGCAACTACAAGGACGCAATCGGACGGCAGTTTGTCCGGGTGGTCTCCTGCAATACCACCGGCCTCTGCCGGATCATCAATGAGATCGACAAGGAGTTCGGGGTCACCCACGTCCATGCCATCATGGTCCGGCGCGGGTCCGACCCGGGCGAGATCAAGAAGGGACCCATCGATGCAATTGTCCTGGATCCGGTCACGGTTCCGAGCCACCACGGCCCGGATGTTCTCTCAGTGCTGCCCCACATCTCCATCACCACCATGGCCATGATCGTCCCGACCACGATGATGCACATGCACGCGATCCAGATGAGCACGAAGAAGCCTGTCAGCAAAGAGCAGGTCATCGGGCTCATCAACAAGCACCCCCGTCTCGGCCTCATCAAGAAGGCTGCCGGCATCAAGAGTACCGCCGAACTCAAGGAGTTCGCCATGGACCTTGGCCGGCAGCGCTCCGATCTCTGGGAGAACTGTATCTTCGAGGACTCTATCTATGCGAGCAAGAACGAGCTCTGCTTCTTCCAGGCCATCCACCAGGAAGCAGATGTTGTTGTCGAGAACGTTGATGCGATCCGCGCAATGATGGGCGGGGAGAAGGATGCGGCCAAATCCATCGCCGCAACGAACGCAGCCCTCAATTTCAAAACCATCCAGAATAACCATTAACTCCCGGCATCACCCATATTTTTTAATGGACGCATACGAGCGTGTTACCCGGAACACTGTCGAAGTCGTCACCGATGACGATCTCCGGGCGTTACTTTTACAACCCACAAAACGGGTTTATGCCGGTTACGAGCCGAGCGGCGAGATCCATCTCGGCCACCTTGTCACGATCAACAAACTCGTGGATCTCCAGGCTGCCGGTTTTGAAGTCACCGTGCTGCTTGCCGACCTCCATGCCTTCCTGAACCGGAAAGGAACCATGGAGAAGGTCGGGGAGCTTGCCGAGTACAACAAGCGCTGTTTCGAGGGGCTGGGCCTGAAGAACGTGAAGTATGTCCTGGGATCCGAGTTCCAGCTCAACCGGGAATACCAGCTGCTGGTGCTCCGGCTCGCGCAGGAGATCACCCTGAACCGGGCCACCCGGAGCATGGACGAGGTCGGGCGGCAGATGGACAACCCGACGGTCTCACAGATGGTGTACCCGATCATGCAGATGGCCGACATCGCCCTTCTGGGCGCTGATGCTGCGGTCGGGGGGATCGACCAGCGCAAGATCCACATGCTCGCCCGCGAGCACCTGATCCACTTCGGGTACAAGGCACCGGTCTGCATTCATACGCCGATCTTAAACGGGCTTGACGGCAAGAAGATGTCCTCATCACAAGGCAATTATATCTCTGTCGCTGACACAGAAGATGAGATACGGAAGAAATGCCAGAAGGCATTCTGTCCTCCCGAGATAGCTGAGAATCCCATCCTCCAGATCTTCCAGCACCATGTCTTCCCCCGGCTACCTGAGATAACAATCAGGAGACCGGAGAAGTTCGGCGGCGACCGGGTGTTTGCCAGCTATGCTGAGCTGGAGGCTGCATATGGTAAAGGTGAGGTCCACCCGATGGATCTCAAGAAGGCCTGCGGGGAAGGGCTCGTCGAGATCCTTGCCCCAGTCCGTGACTATATCCAGTAATCCGATAGATAATCCTGATATACCCGGTGGCACCGCGTGAAAAAGGAAACCAACATTGATAAAGAACTGGACCGGTTCGACCAGCGGCTCGAAGAGATGGGGATCCGCATCAAGGATGCCAACAATTTCAAGGTGCGGGAGGATGTCTTTGATGAGGTTACCCTCCTCGCACTCTACAAACTGGTACACAAGAAGTGGTTCTCCGTTCTCGGCGGCTCGATCAGTACCGGTAAAGAAGCCAATGTCTTCTATGCTGAACGGGATGGGGTGGGCGTTGCCATCAAGATCTACCGGATCCAGACCGCCAATTTCACCACGATGAGCTCCTATATCGTGGGAGACCGGCGTTTCTCCCATGTAAAAAAGGCAAAAAAGGAGCTGATCTTTGCCTGGACAAGAAAGGAGTTCTCCAACCTTGTCCGGGCCCGGGATGCCGGGATAGATGTTCCCGAACCCCTGGTCTGGGACCGGAACATCCTGATCATGTCCTTCCTGGGCGAGGGCGAGATCCCATATCCCCAGCTCCGCAATGTTAAACTGGAGGATCCTGCGGAGACGTACGCCCAGATTATGAGTACGATCGATACTCTTTACAAGAAAGCCGAGCTGGTGCATGCTGATTTAAGCGAGTTCAATATATTATACAGCGACAAACCATATCTCATAGATATGGGCCAGTCCGTCACCCGTGATCACCCCCGTGCCCTCCCGTTCCTGATGCGGGATATCAGGAACATCAACCGGTTCTTTAAAAACCGCTGCGATGTCCGGAACGATGTTGAGATCTTCAATGCGGTGACCGGGCTGAATGCCGCGGAGCCGTGACGTTCGATCACGGGTATCGCCAGTGTATCCAGGGAATTATTACAAAATACCAAGGGGAGATTTGACATGGAGCAGGAAGTAAAAATTAACGGAACCAGGGTTGGCGTCCTGATTGGCAAGAGTGGCGCAACCAAAAAGGAACTGGAAACTCGGACCCACACGACCATCACCATCGACAGCAAGGAGGGGATTGTCAAGGTGGAAGGGACCGAAGAGAATACCATCCCGCTCCTCAGGGCTGTGGAGATCATCAATGCCATCAACCGCGGGTTCTCACCCGAGCGGGCATTCCAGATGATCGAGGATGAGGATCTCCTGCTCGAAGTGATCGATCTGTCCGGTATGGTAGACACCCCCCGGCAGCTGGACCGGCTCAGGGGCCGGATCATCGGCAAGGATGGCAGGGCCCGGGAACAGATCGAGGATATGACCGAAGTGGAGGTCTCCGTGTTCGGCAAGACGATCGCCCTGATCGGCTATCCCGAACCATTAAAGACCGCACGGGCTGCGATCGACATGTTGATCGAGGGTGTGCCCCACGAGAATGTCTTTGCATTCCTGGACAAGAAGAAGAAAGAGTCCAAGCAGGATATGATCAGTTATTACTATTGATTTGCCATTAAAATCTCGAGATCGTATATATGCGTTATGCTACATTTCCAGTGGAGAATAATTCCATTTATTCATTAGTTTTATCCAAACAAACCAAAATTCTCTTTGTTTTCAGTGGAATTGATGGGGTTTTGCACAGGGTGTGACATGCAGATTGGTGAACTCTCTCTTCCGGAAAACCTGAAACAGTACTATCTCAGTGCCGGGCTCTTAGACCTTTATCCCCCTCAGGCAGAATGTGTTGATAAGGGCATGCTCGCCGGCAAGAACCTGCTGGTTGCCATACCAACGGCAAGCGGCAAGACGCTTATCGCCGAGATGGCGATGCACTGCCAGATCGCCCGCAAGGGAAAGTGCCTGTACATTGTTCCCTTAAAGGCACTGGCCAGCGAGAAGTTCGAGGAGTTCGGCAACAAGGGGGTCCGGGTCGGCATCGCAACAGGCGACTTTGATCGCCGGGACGATATGCTGGGCAGGAACGATATCATCGTTGCCACAAGCGAGAAAGTTGACTCTCTTTTGCGCAACAATGCCCGGTGGTTATCGGATATCTCCCTGCTCGTGATCGACGAGGTCCACCTGATCGACTCCGCCAACCGCGGCCCGGTTATCGAGATGGTCATAGCAAAGATGCGGTACCGGAACCCGTCCATGCAGATCATCGGGCTCTCGGCCACCATCGGCAATCCGAAGGTCCTGGCCGGATGGCTGGACGCTGAACTGGTCACGAGCACCTGGCGCCCGGTGGATCTCCGGCAGGGGGTCTTCTGCAAGGATCGCATCCATTTCCGGGAGGGGGAGCGCAAGGTAAAGGTTGTGTCAAAGACGTTCGATGACCTGAACCTCTGCCTCGATACCATCGAGGAGGGGGGGCAGTGCCTTGTCTTTGTCTCGTCCCGCCGCAATGCCGAGGCATTTGCCAAACGGGCTGCGGGGGCCATCAAGAGCGAGGAGCCGGCGCTGAAGGAGTACGCCACGGAGCTAGAAAAGACCGCAGAGACCGAGATGGGCAAGACCCTCGCTACCTGCATTGCCCGCGGGGCGGCGTTCCACCACGCCGGCCTCAGCCGGCCGGAGCGGAAGATCGTTGAGGAAGGGTTCCGGAAAGGGTTCATCAAATGCATATCCTCCACCCCGACCCTTGCCGCGGGGCTGAACCTGCCGGCACGCCGCGTGATCATCCGCGACTATCTCCGGTTCACAGCGGGAGAGGGAATGCAGCCCATCCCGGCGAGCGAGTATCACCAGATGGCAGGACGGGCCGGAAGACCCCGGCTGGATCCCTACGGGGAGGCAGTGCTGATAGCCAAGGACGAGGGGCAGGTGGAGGAACTCTTCGACTGGTACATCGAGGCCCCGGCCGAAGAGGTCCATTCAAAGATCGCAGAGGAAAGCGCTCTCTATACGCACGTCCTCTCCCTTATCGCATCAGGGTTTGCCGGCACGCGGGGCGAACTCGCGCTGTTCATGGACCGGAGCTTCTATGTCCACGAGCACCGCCAGGGCCGGCTCATGAAGAAGGCGGTGGACGCAGCCCTGAAGTTCCTTACCGATGCCGGGATGGTGCTTGAGGTGGGTGATACGCTCGGGGCAACAGAGTTCGGTACCCTTGTCTCACGGCTGTACATCGATCCGCGGAGTGCGGCACTGATCGTCTCCACGCTCCGCGAACGGGAAGAGTATGCCGATCTCGGTCTCCTCCACCTCATCTGCAGCACGCCCGACATGCCCAAGCTCTATGTCCGGAACACGGACCGGGGAGCGCTCGATCATATGATTGAGACGCACGAAGGCGAGCTCTGGATCCCAATTCCCGAAGAGGAGGAGGACCAGGAAGCATTTTATCGTGCGCTCAAGACAGCGATGCTCCTGACCGACTGGGCTGATGAACTGCCCGATGCACGGATCTGCGAGCGGTACTCGGTGGGACCCGGCGATGTGTTCGGCATGGTGGAGAGCGTGAACTGGCTGCTGCATGCCAGCGGGGAGCTTTCAAGGATGTTTGCAGGAGCGTTTCATACTCAGATCCGGGAGTACGAGACCTGCATGAAGAACGGTATCCGGCGCGAGCTCCTGCCGCTGGTGAAACTCCGGGGCATCGGCCGGGTCCGTGCCCGCCGTCTTTTCAACAACGGTATCACCACCCCGGAAGCCACCCTTGCAGCCGGCCTTGAGGGCGTCTCAAAGATCATTGGCCGGGGTATAGCCGAGCAGGTGTTTGCCCAGCTTGAGAAGAAGCGGGTAGTCACTTCATCCACGGTGGCAGATGAAGATAGTATGGCGGGACAGTCAACACTCTCCCGGTTTAGGTGAGCTGATGAATCCAGGTACCTGTATGGTTGAGATACGGGCGGCACGGTGCACGATTGATGATAAGCCCGGCTTTCTCCTGAGACTGAAAGAGTGCGCAGAACGGTTTGGCACCCATATCATCTGTTTCAACGCGGATATGCTGGCGGGACGGCGACATGCTGAGGCAGCAGTTCATCATGCAATCCGTTCATTCGAGGCAGGAGAGGCCATTTCCAACACACTTGAGATGGAGGCGCTGTTATATGCTGCCGGATCCCGCCAGTGCAATGTGGCAGCATCGTTTGGCATCCGGGAGGGGGAGAACCGGCTGTGGGTCTGTTGTTATCCTACACACGAGGGAATTTGGGGGGCCCTTGCACCGGTAATGCAATTCCAGGAGGAAAATGGCTGGGATATCATTGATCGCAGGAGACAGGAGCTTCTGATGCAGATCTTTGGGATCACAAAGGAAGAACTGGATTCTCTCGATCATGCAGACCGGTTTACCGATCTTGTCCTGGAACGGGTCGCTCTCTTGGAGGTTATCCGGTAAACATAACACCAGAGCGGGTGCTCATGAGATCCCCTTGTGAACTCTCAAAAAATCTGTAAAAAGAGGTTCGTCTCACCGATCATTATCCGGTGTGTTGTTCTGACCCGTGTTTATTTGCTGGCATGAGAGAGGATGTGAGCAACCGTTGGCACGATCAGTTCTGTTGTGGCAAGCGTAACGGCCGGTGTTGATCCCGGGATACAGAAGATTGCTCTTCCGTTGGTGATCCCGGCAACAGCACGGGACAACATGGCAGCCATACCGATCTGCTCAATACTTTTCGTCCGGAAGAATTCACCAAACCCATCAATCTTCTTCTCCAGGAGGGGAGAGATCGCTTCAATCGTGCAGTCATCAAAAGTGAGCCCGGTTCCCCCGTTGAGAATGATACAGTTGGCTTTCTTCATTGCCTGGAACCAGGCATCCCGTATCTCACTGATCTGGTCAGGAACAATCGCGTAATATGTAACAGGAATCTTATTTTCCCTGAGAATGGTTTCTATTGTTTTTCCACTGGTATCATTCTCTTGTGTTCTTGTTGTTGAAACGGTGATGATCGCTGCTGTGATCTCCAGGGACCGGACATGGGCATGACTCATAATATTGAGAGATTGTCTGTATTGTATTAAGAGAATACTGAATCTATCCGGAGTGTCTGTTATTATGAGTGATGCTGTAGAGTTTCCCATGGGACACCCCCTTGTTTCGTGTGGAGTATATTTTCTGTTTGCTGATGTTTTTTGTATTTTCTGATGTTTTCTGTTTGGAATATCAAAAGAGAATAACTGTTAACTCTACAAATTCAGACATTGGTTCGTCGAAGAGGACCTGAGAAAAGGGGGGTTAATAGCAATCCTCATAACATTTGCTGCCAGCAACTGCAAATCAATTTCGATTAGTTTATATGCTTTAAATTTTATATTTAAGAATAGCTCTTTTTTTCAAAAATAAAACAAAGAAGGAGATGGTCTTTGTTTTCATTTCCACACGAAACAAAGGGGTGTCCCCTTTGGTTGATTCTCCATCACATACATAATGATTTTGTTGATTGTCATGCAATATTGATGCAGATATTCTGGTCAATAGTATAGATGAACAGCTGGGAAACAATCTAAAATCTAAAAATTTATTTCGTTGATTCAGGATTGTTTTTTTAAAATAATTGTAATTTAAGGTTTTTCCACACGAAATAAAGGGGTTTATATGCGGTCTGATAAACCGATCGTTTTTTAGTCTAATCCCACTAATTCTCAGCTCCTCAATATGCCTGAACCAGAAGACCCATCTATGGGATTATTCAAAAAATTTCTCACCAATAACAGGATCTTCAAGGATCGCGAAGTGCTGCGGCACTCTTACCGGCCCCAGATTCTGCCCCACCGGAAACCCCAGATTGATGAAGTCGCCTCAATCCTTGCACCTTCCCTCAGGAATGAGACACCATCGAATATTCTCATCTATGGCAAAACCGGCACCGGCAAAACCGCATGTGTCCGTTACGTGGGTTCGGAACTGGAGAAGGCCAGCAGCAAGATGGGAACGATCTGCCGGATTGTTCACCTGAACTGCGAAGTGATCGATACCCAGTACCGGGTCCTTGCCCAGATCGCAAAATGTCTCGATGTTGTCGATGAACTGTCCAGCGACAAGACCCGGACACACATCCCGATGACCGGGTGGCCGACCGACCAGGTGTACGCAGAGCTGAAGAACCAGCTGGAAGCCGGTGGCGGAGTTCTCGTCATCGTTCTTGATGAAATTGACAAGCTGGTCAAGAAGAGTGGAGATGACACGCTCTACAATCTCACGCGGATTAACTCAGACCTGAAAAATTCCAAGGTCAGTATCATCGGGATCTCCAATGACCTGAGTTTCAAGGATTTCCTTGATCCACGGGTCCTGTCCTCGCTCTCTGAAGAAGAGATCGTATTCCCTCCCTATAATGCACCTCAGCTGGTGGACATTCTTGCCCAGCGTGCCGAGGGGGCATTTGTTGCCGGTGCCCTTGCGGAAGGGGTGATTCCGCTCTGTTCTGCACTTGCCGCTCAGGAGCATGGCGATGCCCGGCGGGCTCTTGACCTCTTCAGGATCTCCGGGGAACTTGCGGACCGGGACGAATCGAGCCAGGTCTCAGAAGACCATGTCAAACAGGCCCAGGCCAAGATCGAGACTGACAGCATGATCGAATGCATTGCAACGCTGCCCACGCAGAGCAAGCTGATCCTCTTCTCGATGCTCATCCTGGAACAACTCGGACAGAATATCTTTACGAGCGGAGAAGTTTCACGTATATATCAGGATATCGCCCCGTCCATCGAGCTCGACGTGCTCACCCACCGGAGGATAACGGACCTGATCTCCGAGCTGAACATGCTTGGCGTTATCAATACCCGAGTCGTGAGCCGCGGGCGGTATGGCAGGACAAAAGAGATGTGGTTCGATGCAAACACGGGAAAGATCCGAGAGGTTGTCCTCAAGGACACCCGTCTGAACGGACTCAAGGATCTCGATATCTCCCAGATGGAAGGAAAGTGGTTGAAAACCTGGTTCAGGTGATAAAATATGGACGAAAAGGATCTCGAGCTCCTCCGCATCCTGGAGGAGAACAGCCGGCTGTCGACAGATGAAATCGCGACTATGACCAGCCTCGCAAAAGCCGAGGTTGAGCGCCGTATGGCAGCACTCGAGGCAGCCCAGATAATCAAGCGCTACTCCACGGTCATCAACTGGGAACGGGCCGGCAACGGCGAGGTCTCTGCCATCATTGAGCTGAAAGTCAGCCCCGAGCGCGATTTCGGGTACGATCGCATCGCCGAGCGCCTCTCGCGGTTCCGCCAGGTAACGAGCCTGCGCCTCATCACCGGGACCTACGATCTCCAGCTCATCGTGACCGGGAAGAATATGCAGGATGTATCCCGGTTTGTCTCTGAGCATGTGGCACCGATGGACCGGATCCGCGAAACCGCGACGCATATCATCATGAAGTCGTATAAGGAGAACGGCAACACGTTCTTTGAACAGCCGGAGACGGAACGTCTCCCCATAAGTCCGTAAGGTGAGATCATGCGGAACTTTGTCTCATCACGTGCACAGGAGATACCGCCATCAGGCATCAGGAAGTTTTTCGATCTCGTCCTCACCATGGAGGACGTGGTCTCGCTCGGTGTCGGCGAACCGGATTTTCGCACACCGTGGAACATCTGCGAATCGGGGATCTACTCGATCGAACAGGGCGTCACCTCCTACACCTCAAACCGGGGACTCCAGACCCTGCGGGATGCACTCTCGCATTACCTTGCGCAGCACTACGGCCTGAACTATAACAGCAACAACGAGATGATCATCACCACGGGCGTATCGGAAGCACTTGATATCGCAGTCCGGGCCATCACGGACCCGGGTGACGAGATCCTCATTGCCCAGCCAGGCTATGTCTCGTACGGGCCCTGTGTGACTCTTGCCGGGGGAACACCGGTCCCGCTCAGGTGTGTTGAAAAAGATCATTTCAAGGTCAATCCCGACACCCTGGCGGAACAGATCACGTCAAAGACCAAGGCGCTGATCATCAACTTCCCGAACAATCCTACGGGCGGGGTAATGACAGAGAGCGATCTCAAGGCGATCGCAGATATCGTCATCGATCACGACCTCGTGCTAATCAGTGACGAGGTCTATGCCGAGCTCACGTATGAAGGACAGCACTGCTCGGCAGCAACGGTCAGCGATCTCTGGGAACGGACCATCACCCTCAACGGGTTCAGCAAGGCGTATGCAATGACCGGGTGGCGGATCGGGTATCTCTGCGCCCCGCAGGAGCTCTGCGATGCCGCCCTCAAGATCCACCAGTACGTCATGCTCTGTGCCCCGGTAACCGGGCAGGTCGCCGCCCTCGAGGCGCTCCGGTCGGCTGAAGAGGACAAGAACAGCATGGTCAACGAGTACCGGCTTCGCCGCAACATGTTCATATCCGGCCTCAACCGGATCGGCCTCACCTGCCATGTACCGGAAGGGGCATTCTATGCATTCCCTTCAGTGGAGAAGACCGGGCTCTCTGATGAGGAGTTTGCCGAACGCCTTCTCAAGGAGCAGCGGGTTGCTGTGGTTCCCGGCAGTGTCTTTGGCACCGGTGGGGAAGGGCACGTGAGATGTTCCTATGCGGTCTCAAGAAAACAACTGACTGAAGCTCTTGAGCGGATGGATACGTTCCTCAAAAGTCTCTGATTCTGGGCAGCAGAGGCCCCGGACCCTCCTTTTTTAATAAAGTGCCACTCCTGTCGTCCGTGCTAAGGAATAGTTTATTGGGAAACTCGTGCAATACTACATGAAAGACAATGAGCTGTACTATCATCGTTGGTGGATTTTTTGGGGATGAAGGGAAGGGCAAGGTTGTTGCCCATATTGCCCACAAGGACAAACCCGTAATCATCTCCCGCGGCGGTGTGGGTCCGAATGCCGGGCACACCGTTCAGGTTGGGACCAAGGAATACGGCGTCCGCATGGTCCCGTCTGGTTTTGTGTACAAGGAAGCAAAGCTCTGTATCGGGAGCGGCGTTCTCGTCGATCCCCGGGTTCTTGAACACGAAGTTGAGATGCTTGGTGTCAGGGGACGGGTTTTCGTTGACAAGCGCTGCGGTATCATCACGGAAGATCATATTGCCCGCGACAAGGGGAGCGCTCACCTCTCCAAGAAGATCGGGAGCACCGGATCCGGGTGCGGCCCGGCAAACTCCGACCGTGTCATGCGGATCTCCCCGCAGGCCAAGGATGTTCCCGAGCTGAAGGAATATCTCCTCGATGTTCCGAAAGCGATTGACGATGCGTTGAAACTGGACCAGACCGTCCTGCTCGAAGGCACGCAGGGATTTGGGATCTCTCTCTATTACGGGACTTACCCGTTCGTGACGAGCAAGGATACGTCCGCCTCCCAGATTGCCGCGGATAATGGTGTCGGGCCGACCAAGATCGACGACGTGATCGTGGTCTTCAAGGCCTACCCGACCCGGGTCGGGGAAGGTCCGTTCAGCACCGAGATGACAGCGGCGAAGTCAGATGCGATGGGAATTCAGGAGTTCGGAACCGTTACCCACCGCAAGCGGCGTATTGGCGGCTGGGATGGGGATATGGCCCGGTATTCGGCCATGATCAACGGGTGCACCCAGGCAGCCATCACCGGGATCGACCGGATCGACAAGGCCTGCTTCGGCGTTACCGATTATAAGAAACTGACAAAGAAGGCAAAGGACTTTATCAAGCAGGCAGAAGAGGATATCGGCAGCCCCGTCACCCTGATATCCACCGGGCCGGAGATGACCCAGATCGTTGATATACGAGATGAACTGAAATGAGACGCTCGCTCATGGATATCCTCTGCTGCCCGGTCTGCAAAGGTGACCTTGCCCTCCGCGTTGAAAAGGAAGACGCTCAGGAGATCCTTGAAGGCAATCTCCACTGTGCGGCATGCAGCGCGGATTACCCCATTCATGAGGGTATCCCCAACCTCCTTCCTCCCGCAGGGCATTAGAAGGTGCCGGCATGATATCCCTGATTTCCGTTCCGGTCTTTATATCCGCAACGGATAGGGGTGATGCCAGGTATGAAGTACATCTCAACCAGAGCGGGATCAACTCCATCGATATTCCCAAAGAGACGATAACCGCCGAGCCCGGTGCAAGCCTGAACATCCGGTTCCTGAACCGGGGTGCCCCCATCCATATCACCATCTCGTCCTCCAATGCCGGGATGTTCACCGACTTTTTTCATGAAAATATGTATGTTCTTGATGAATCCCTGCTCACGATCCCGATCCGGAAAGGCTGCCCGGAAGGCATATTCGATCTTGAGGCAATCTCGGGATACGGGGGATTGAAGGCCCAGATACCGGTCCATGTTCTCAACCCACCGGTTACAAAGCCCCAGGAAGCATACCCGCTCCAGCCGGTTGCCCACGGGCGCCCCCACCTCCTGATGATCCTCATGGGGATTGCCCTGATCGTGTACTGTGCCTGGCTCTATACAGATATTGAGATCCTCAATATCGCCGCGTTTATCATCCTCATTGTCGGGGCACTCTACACATGGTACCGTCAGCAGTAACGCTCGCGGCACTTGTCCTCTGCCTCGCGCTTGTCGTGGACCGGCTGATTGGAGACCCGCACTCCCGGTACCACCCGGTTGCTCTTCTTGGGACGTTTATCGGATTATGGGGTAAACCCGGGTATTACCCGGAAAAACTCCAGCGGGCAGCCGGTGTCCTGTTCTGGGCAATCACGGTATTCCTGTTCTGCCTCCCGTTTATTCTTGTCACCACGTTTGCCCCCTGGTATCTCTATCTCCTCGGTGCCCCGTTCCTGCTCAAGTGCTGCTTTGCCTGGCGATCGCTTGAGGAGCACACCCTGGCTGTTGTATCAGCATTGAAAGATGGGGTTGAGAACGGTCGTGAAAAAGTCAGCATGCTCGTCTCCCGGGATACGGCGAAGCTTGACCGGGATCATATCCTCTCTGCCGGTTACGAGTCCATGACCGAGAACCTCAATGACAGCATCATCGCCCCGCTCTTCTGGTTCTCGATTTTTTCCCTCCCGGGAGCGGCCGCATGCCGGGCCATCAACACGATGGATGCCATGCTCGGGTACCGGGATGAGCGCGAGCGGCTTGGATGGTGTGCTGCACGCATGGATGATATCGCAAATTTTATCCCGGCCCGGATTACCGTTCTGCTGCTGCTCATCTGGTTTGCCGGCAGGGGACGATACTCCCGTGCATGGCAGGTGATGCGCCGCGACGGTCACCTGCGCCCCGGGTTCAACGGGGGGATTATAATGGCGGCGATGGCAGGAGGGACCGGCATCCGGTTCGAGAAGCCCGGGGTATATACCATTGGCGATGGTGAGCGGACCCTTGACGAAGGTGGCACCGACATCCTGAAGGCAGTCCGTGCGGTCACGCTGATGTATACAATAATTGCCTGTTGTACTCTGTTTTTATTGGGAGTCATGATCAATAATATTGGCATATGAAGCTGGAAGAACTGAGATTTGGCACTGAGCTCCTCAAGCGCGGCTTTGCATCCATGCAGAAAGGGGGTGTTATCATGGATGTCGTCAATGCCGAACAGGCGAAGATTGCCGAGGAAGCCGGGGCAGTCGCAGTCATGTCGCTGGAGCGTGTGCCGTCCGATATCAGGAAAATGGGCGGAGTCGCACGCATGGCGGATCCCGAGAAAGTCCTTGAGATCATCGATGCGGTTTCGATCCCGGTGATGGGAAAGGTGCGGATCGGACACTTTGTCGAAGCCCAGGTACTGGAAGTTCTCGGCGTTGACATGATCGACGAGAGCGAGGTTCTGACCCCCGCCGATGAACAATACCATATCGATAAGAAACAGTTCAAGGTCCCCTTTGTCTGCGGTGCACGCGATCTCGGCGAAGCACTCCGCAGGATCAACGAAGGTGCGGCAATGATCCGGACCAAGGGTGAGGCCGGTACCGGAAACGTTGTGGAAGCCGTCCGCCACATGCGCAACATCATGGGCGAGATCCGGATGCTCCGCGGCCTTGACAAGCAGGAGATGACCGATTATGCCCGCGAGATCGAAGCCCCCGCGGAACTGGTCTATGAATGTGCCGAGCGTGCCAGGCTGCCGGTCGTGAACTTCTCGGCAGGCGGTATCGCCACACCTTCGGATGCTGCCCTCATGATGCAGCTGGGTGCCGACGGTGTCTTTGTCGGGTCCGGTATCTTCAAGTCCACCAATCCCGAGCTGATGGCAAAAGCCATTGTCGAGGCGGTCAACCACTTCGATGATGCAAACGTGATCGCAAAGGTCAGCAAGGGCCTTGGCGATGCAATGCCGGGTCTCGATGTCCACAAGCTCCGTGATGACGAGGTGCTTCAGACCCGTGGACGCTAAGATCGGCGTACTGGCGCTCCAGGGAAACGTGAGCGAGCATATCGATGCGTTTCTCCGGGCGCTTGAACGGATGGGTCACGGCCCCTCATCCGAAGTCTTCGAAGTGAGGAGCCCTGCGGATCTGGTTCACTGCAATGCCCTTGCCCTGCCGGGCGGGGAATCCACCACCATCTCCCGTCTCATCGATAAGAACGGCCTCTACGAACCGATCCGCAGCTTCAACGGTGGGATCTTTGCCACCTGCGCCGGCATGGTGCTGATGGCGACAAGCGTGGATGACCCCCGGATCCACCCGCTCGGGCTCATCGATATCACCGTAGATCGGAACGCGTTCGGGAGGCAGAGAGAGTCCTTCGAGATGGATCTTGCGATAGATGGTCTGCAGGGAGCTCCATTCCATGCGATCTTTATCCGGGCTCCGGTTGTTACATCTGCAGGCACCCGGGTGAACGTGCGGGCGCGTATTGATCAGGGCATCGTTGCTGTGGAACAGGGAAAACACATGGCATTATCGTTCCATCCCGAACTCTGCGATGATACCCGCCTTCAAGAGCAGTTCCTGAAAAATCTTGGGATTACACCCATCATTCGATAAGGATAGTATTCCGGTATGTATGGCAAGGGTGTCCCTTCCGGATCTCTTTGGGTCCCGCACCTAGGAACACCTGATCGGAAACTGCTTTTAATTCAGGGATACTATCCAGATGAGAATATCCCGGTTATCATGCCCCGGATTCTCCCGGGGGTATGCCCTCATCACGGGCACTTTCCGAGCGGGAAATTTCATAAACCAGACAGAACGAATCAGGAATAACCTATGAGTGCATCACCCGTTGTTGACAGCATACTTTCTGCACGATACCTCCGCAAAGGCGAGACCAGTTTTGAGGACATCTGCCGCCGTGTAGCATCGGCTCTTGCCGAAGACCGTGACGAAGAATCCCGTTTTTTTGAGGCCATGCGCACGCTTCGCTTCCTTCCCAACTCCCCCACGCTGATGAACGCCGGGACCGAACTTGGCCAGCTCTCCGCCTGCTTCACACTCCCCGTCACGGATTCCATCGACGGGATCTTCGATGCGATGAAGCAGGGCGCGATCATTCACAAGACCGGCGGGGGAACCGGGTATAACTTCTCGCACCTCCGGCCGGAAGGATCCCCAGTCCAGTCAACTGAGGGAGTAGCATCCGGCCCGGTCTCGTTCATGCGGGTCTTCAATGCCGCAACCGATGTGATCAAGCAGGGGGGGCGCCGGCGCGGGGCGAATATGGGGATCCTCAATGTCTGGCATCCCGACATCATCCCGTTCATCACCGCAAAGACAAAGGAAGGCGAGTTCTCCAACTTCAACATCTCCGTGATGGTCAATGACCGGTTCATGGATCTTGTCTCCCGCAGGCAGTTTGAGACCGTCTGGCTCACTCACCCCCATACCGGGGATACGGTCACCGTAGGCCGGATCTGGACCGCCATTGTTGAGGGTATCTGGAAGAATGGTGAACCGGGCCTCCTCTTCTTCGATGAGATCAACCGGCGGAATCCCACCCCCCAGCTTGGTGAGATCGACACCACCAATCCCTGCGGGGAGCAACCGCTCCTCCCCTACGAGAGCTGCGTACTCGGCAGCATCAACCTTGCAACCTGCATGCACAATGGAATCCTCGATGAGAAGGAACTTGCTGACACCGCCCGTATGGCCACCCGGTTCCTCGACCTGGTTATTGACAAGAATGTCTTCCCGATCCCGCAGATCGCGGAAGCGACACGGAAGACACGGAAGATCGGCCTGGGCCTCATGGGGGTCCACGACGCGCTCCTGATGGCCGGGCTTGCGTACGATTCCGCTGAAGGCCGGGCATGGTGCGGGCGGATCATGGAGATCGTAACTTCGACGGCTATCGACGAATCCCGCCGGCGTGCCGCAAAGGTGGGATCATTCCCGGCATGGCAGGGAAGTATCTGGACGGAGTTCCCGATCAGGAATGCAGCCATGACGACGATTGCGCCCACCGGCACGATCTCTCTCCTCGCCGGCTGTTCAAGCGGGATCGAACCGATCTTCTCGTTTGCCTATACCCGGAAGAACACGGTCGGGAAGACGTTTGTTATCGTGAATCCTGTCTTCCGCGAGCATCTCAGCGTCACCCTCTCCGGCATGGGCTTTGCAGGGGACGAACGGGAGAATAAGATCGAGGAAGTGATCGCCCATGTCCATGAATCCGGAACCGTACAGGACCTGCACTGGCTCTCGGCGGAATTCCGTGCTCTCTGTAAGACCGCACTCGACATCAGCTGGAGGGATCACATCCTGATGCAGGCTGAATTCCAGAAACATGTTCACGCATCCATCAGCAAGACCATCAACATGCCATCATCCGCGACCAGAGAGGATTGTGCGGAAGCCCTCCTCATGGCCTGGTCGCTGAAGCTCAAGGGCATCACCATCTACCGGACCGGCAGCAGGGAGGACGTGGTTCTCGCCCTGAAAGATACCACACCGTCACCCGTACCTGTTCCCGTTGCCGGAAGAAATGTTCCCGAAAAGATCCCGGTGCTCTCGATAAACCGGCCCCGGGAGCTCTCCGGACGGACGTTCCTCTGCCAGTCCGGCTGCTGCCGTCTGTACGTGACCGTCAACCTCCTGGACGGGAGACCAATGGAGGTCTTCATCAGGACGGTTGGGAGCGGGGGTTGCGAGGCCAACAGCAGTGCCCTTGGTCGGGCCATCAGCACGGGTCTCCAGAACGGGGTCCCCTTCACCAAGTTCGTGAAACAGTTTGCAAAAGTCAACTGCATTGTCGCGCTTAAGAATCCCGCATCGGAAGGGCATTCCTGTGCGGATGTGGTGGGGCGCTGCATCGAGCTCTCTGCAAAGAACCAGAGCATCACAACCTTAAGGGACTGGGATATCCGCGAAGTCAATAAAAAGAATCCCTGTCCTGATTGTGGCGAGCCGCTGGATTTCGGGGAAGGCTGCAACAAGGGGATCTGTAAACACTGCGGCTGGACCGGATGCAGCTGAGCAGGAACCTTCTTTTTCGACCGTCTCTCTCATTATCTGAACTCCAGCCATCCTCTCAAAATATATATTGGCAGGGAGAACCCCCTTCACCATGTCATACGGGAAGACCCTCCTTTGCGTATATAACGCCGACGGTGGCGTATTACCGGGCATGAAGGATTATTCGTCGAAGACAGGTGGATCACATAGTAAGGACTCCTGTAACCTTACAGCAATCACGTACAGTCCTATCGGCATGAAGAAGGACTGGAAACGTTTTATCAAGGAGCTTGACATGCCGGCCCGGTTCCTGAACCGGAACGAATTCTCTTCTGAGGTTGGCACGGGCCTCACGACATTTCCCACAATTCTCGTCCAGGTGGGAAAAGATATCTTACAGGTTGCCAGCACCGATGAGATCAACCGGTGCCAGTGTCTTGAGGATCTCATGAACCTGGTTCAACAGAGGGTCGCGAGTATCGGCTGATAGTATTGTCTTTTTTCTATATCGTTGGATTGTTGTTGAGAAGAAAAGGGAATGCTGAATCCGCACCTCATCTGATATTACGCTCCTGTCGGGTTGACAACACGACCGGTAAAGAGTATCGTTCCGGAATCATTATCCTGGATCAGGAAGACGAAGGGGTGATCTGACCTGAACACGGGAATTTTTGGGTTCTCCCTGGCAGCTTCCACCACGACAACGGCGGTCGTAGCAGCAGCTTGCGTCCCCTCCTCGTTCACATCCACGTACGCTTTGTGGATTACATCGCTGATAACCAGATCCTGTTTCCCGTCCATACCCGAGAAGTCGGCAGTATCGGAAAAGGCAGCCGGCATCCCCATTACAGAAAGGACTGGCTGAAGCTGATATTTGGTCTCCAGGGTAAATTTCGGGATGTACACATCCACGCGCTGCAATGAAGCGCTCTGTTCCAGTGAGGAGAGTCTCTCCGGGTCGAGATACTGTTCTGCAGCGGACAGGTTATCTGTCGCAGGCAGAAGGACGATCATTGAAAGACCCTTACCGCTGGAGTGGGTGTACGGCATTGCCAGCCTCTGGAGATCTCCGGTAACGGCATAGGAATACACGGCCTCCTCGTCCGTCCGCTGCATCATTTTGACCGTCACGGTCTTGCCGGGTGCGACCTGAAATTCTGCATCCCGCGTCTTGTTCGCATCGAATTGTCTCACCCAGGATCCCTTGAAATAGACTGCGTTTGTTATCACGAGCCGGGTCATGGGATCGATGGAACCTGTCGGCAACAGATCCCGTATCTTGTTGGCAGTCTTGTCCTCTACCCACCGGTTGATCGTGAGGCGGGAAGTATCGGGCTGGTTGATAAAATCAAGGTTAGTGGTATTGGCTGAGTAATATGTTCCGGCAGTACTGCGATACGCCGGGAGGAATGTGTAGTTCTTCTCGGCCCAGAGTGCATTTGCCATCTTCAGCGTATACCCGGTATCGGGCTGGTTGAGATGATCAATTGTTGTGGCAAATCCGAGCCTTCGTGCAGTATCGTTTGCCGGGAGGTGAAAGACCGACCGGATCTCGTCAGCCGTTGTCCCGCGTGCCCCTTCGTACGTGATCGCAAGTGCGGATGAGATGGAGAATGATGAGAAGAAGATATTCGATCCTGAAGATGCGGGATCTGTTGCGAGCTGGCGATACAGGTCAGCCGCAAACCGGTTGTTGGCAAGCGTAACATCCGAATTACTTTCTGATGCGGGTATCCCAGGTACTGGTGTTGTATACGTGGATGAAGGGGGTTGGGTGGCGGCGGGGATAGTCTGCCCGTCTGTGCTCCCGGAAATTCCGGCACTCCAGCGAGGACCACCCCAACAAAGATCAGCACGGTGATGACAAGTCCTCTCCCTACCGCCATTTGCATAACTCACCGTAGGCGGGACGGTCAGTTAAATCTGGCGATAATTGTGGTTTTGCTCTTAGTTATGCCGCGAGAACCACCTTTACATCGGTCAGGAATCACGATACCTGTATAAACCCGGAGGTTGACAACCACTGACCGGAAAAACCGGGGTAGGTGGTATTCATTTGAATGAGTGGAAGAAGTACCTTGCCGAATTACTCGGGACCTTTATCCTGATCCTTATCGGGACAGGAAGTGCTGTCGTTGCCGGAGAACACATCGGTTTTCTCGGGATTGCGCTGGCCTTTGGACTGACCGTTGTTGCTATGGTCTATGCTATCGGGCCAATCTCGGGTTGTCATATCAACCCCGCGATAACCCTAGCGATGCTGGTGAACGGGAAGATTGGGTCAAAGGACGCGGTGATCTATATCATCGTCCAGTGCATCGGGGCGGTCATCGCCTCACTCCTGCTGCTCTCGATCATGACCGGGCACCCGGGTTATGACCTTGCCACAAACGGCCTGGGCCAGAACGGGTACGGGGTAGCTTCTCCTGACGGATATTCCATGGTGTCCGGGCTTATTGCCGAGGTCGTTCTGACCTTCGTGTTCCTGCTGGTAATCTTCGGGGTGACCAGCAAATCCGCCCCCGCCGGGTTTGCCGGGATTCCCATCGGGTTAGCGCTTACGGTCATCCTCCTGGTATGTATCCCTATCACCGGAGCATCCATCAATCCGGCCCGCAGTCTGGGACCGGCACTGGTTGTTGGCGGAACAGCGCTTGCTCAGCTCTGGCTCTTCATTATCGCCCCGATCATCGGGGCTGTGATTGCTGCCTTCGTGTGGAAGGATCTCCTTGAGGATACCGCTGCACCGGCATAATCCTCCTCCTTTTTCTACCAGTCCTTCCTCATTGCATCGGCCTTGAGCTCCTTTGGCATCAGCTCGATCGCGTACCGTAGCGCTGTCCGGGGCATCACCTGTTTGTTCTTCATCACGTACGAGAAGACCTCATTCGTGTGCTTCCGGCTCACCTCTTTGAGGAGCCAGCCATAACCTTTCTGCACCATATCATCAGGATCTGTGAGGAGCAGATCGGCGATTTCCATGGCCTCAACCGGGAACTCTCCATGTTTGGCGGGAATAATGAGAGACACCGCCGCGGCCCGGCGCATCCACCGGTTCTCCGACAGCGCCCAGTGTTTCAGTTCATCGATATATTCCGGGTACTGTTCGATGAAGTCGCCCATGGTATGATTGCAGAAACCATCGCACGACGCCCAGTTCGTGATGTAGGTATCGATCCAGCGTCGGAACACAGCGAGATCCTCTCTTTCGTAACGTCCGGAAAGGGCGTGAGCCCATTCTGAAACAATGAATGACTCCTCCATGTATCCGGACTGATAGAGTTCTTCGCACAGAGTAAAGATCTCCGGTTTTGGGCGACCTTGGATCTCTTTCCAGAACTTCTTGGCAAGCGCAATCACCGTCGCCGTCTTCATTCCATAGCACCGGATCTCTTCCTTGAAGAACCGTTTTGAGGTCTTCTGAATTTCAGGATCAGCCTGGTTTTCCAGCTCATACCGGATGCGTGCAATAACCGGGTCCATGCTGAAAGGTGGGTGGGAATCCCAGATAAGAGAAATGGAACCGGATTCCGGGCCGGGAGATCTTCATGCATGGATGCGAGGAGATCAAATCAATTCCAGGATGTACCCTCGATTTATTTCCATTCTCTGAATTGAACGTGCCGCATCTCCTCCCGGGGGTCTGATTTTAATTGTTTATTGCAATACTATTTTTAATATTAATAAACGGAGCCCAAATTTTAGTTTTTTTAAAACCGATATATTTATTAAATAAAAATAACAAATAATCGGACAACGCCATGGCTGTAAATCAAACCCAGGTTGACGACATCATTTCTGCGGCGTCAGTGGAAGATCCAGCTGTCAGGCTTCAGAGCCTCGAACGCGAGGTTGATCTCCTGAAAATTTCAATAAAACACATCCTCATGGACATCCGGGAACGGATGAATGAGATGGAGAATCCCTTTACTATTATATCGTCCCCACCAACAGATACCGGAACAGCCGTTGAAGACCCGGATTCCGTATCACGTGAATCTGAATTTGAAGCGCGGGAAGCTGCCATTAATGAGCGGGAATCGCAGCTCGAACGGGAAAAGAAACCGCTTGAACCAGAACTTCCGGTGGAGAAAAACAGCTCCCCTGATGATACTGCTGCTTCGGATTTGCAGAAATACCTGGCTTCGGGTGCCCTGTCAGGTATCCCGGCTCCTCAACTCCCTGAGATACCCCACATTGATCCGATGCCGCTCCAGAAAGCATATAATTTCTTCAAATGGACGCAGCACGGGGTGAAAAAATACGGGCACTCCCGTCTTGAGATCCTGGCGGAATCCTATTGTCTGATGGGCTATATCGGGAAAGAAACCGTTGATGAGATCCGCCAGATATCGCAACTCATGCCTATGAGTATTGGTGAAGAGAAGGAAATTGATCCGTACGATTTCGTATCTGAGATATATTCACTAAACAGGATACTCTCTCCCCATGATACCTCACTTGATCGTGGTATGATCGAAGTGATGATGACCCAGCATCAGCAGGGAGACTCAACCACGGCCGATTCTATTCCTCAGGGTATGATACCGGAGAGCGCCAGACACCCGGAACCGGAGGATGCGCTCGGTATAGGAAATGTCACTCGAAAATGGATGAATACCCGGTTCTAATCGAAAGGCCCCTTTTTTTAAATAAAAAGTGAACCGGTTTCTGGAGTGATCAGCCGTGATGGGCTGCCCATTGATCCCCCGCACCGATCTCACGATATTTTCTTCCCGGCTTTTGCCGGGCACTGCTTGCCGTTCTCATCAACACCCAGGTACTGTGCCCCCCAGGTGCAGAGCGCCTGGAGGATTGGGATCAGGGTCTTCCCGAACTCCGTGATACTGTATTCCACCCGCGGCGGTACTTCAGGATAGACGGTCCGCTTGATTACACCGTCTTCTTCCAGTTCGCGGAGCTGTTTTGTGAGCATCTTCGCATTGACACCCGGCAGATCCCTCTGCAGTTCGCTGAATCGGAGCACGTCGTCTCCAAGGTGCCAGAGGATCAGCGGCTTCCACTTGCCGCCAATAACGTCGAGGGCGGCTTCGACCGTGCAGTGGTATGTCTTTCCGTTCTTCGTGTACGCCATAGTTACCTCAATGAAAGCCTGTTACCATAATGCCCGTATATTGTATATATTCAGTTAAGGCATATTTTATCGTAATGGTTAAGATTACCATTGCAGAAGAATAGTTTGTAGTCTCTCTGTTTATGGTTTTCTGTCAGGATCCCCGCACTGTCCGGGAACGAGGTAACCAGTATGGAAAAAGAGCAGATTGGAAACAATTTTTTCATCCCGATGCCGGTGGTTCTGGTCGGGACACAGGTGAACAGGAAAGCAAACTTCATGGCCGTGGGCTGGTGTACCCGGGTGAATGGAAACCCGCCCATGATCGCCTGCGGGATCGCCAACAGCCATTATACATCAAAAGGGATTACGGAAACGAAGACCTTCTCCGTGAACATTCCCTCCACGGAGCTCCTGGAGAAGACCGATTACTGCGGTATTGTATCCGGTGCAAAGTCGGATAAATCGGGGGTCTTTGATGTCGTCTATGGCTCGCTCAAGACAGCACCGATGATAAAGGATTGTCCTGTCACCCTTGAATGCCGGCTTGTCCAGGTGGTGCCCCTCCCGACGCACGGCCTCTATATCGGGGAGATTGTAGGAGCCTATGCAGATGGTAGGGTGATCAAGGATGGCAAACCCGATTTCCCTGAAATAGACCCGCTCTTCCTGACCATGCCCGACAACCGGTACTGGTCGCTCGGGAAGTATGCCGGGGATGCCTGGAGTGCCGGAAAGAATCTGACAGAGCAGTCACAAAACAACACACAGAGAGGACGGAAATAAATGCCTGCGATACTCGTTGATCAGGATCTCTGCACCCGGTGCGGGATCTGCTCTAATGCCTGTACAATGGGGCTCATCGACCCCGCTGATGAGAACACCCTGCCAAAACTGCCGGATGCAAAAGCCGGCATGTGCATCCACTGCGGGCACTGCGAGGTCTTCTGCCCTTCGCAGGCGCTCATCCTGAACGACCGCCCGGACGAGAAGGTGCCCCTGTCGGCCGGTGCCGGCACCATATCACCCGATGACATGGCATTCTACCTGAAGAAACGCCGATCTGTCCGGCGCTTCACGAAAGACCCGGTACCGAAAGAGAAGATCCTCGAGGTCCTCGATATTGCCCGGTATGCTGCATCGGGTGGCAACGGGCAGCCGGTGGAATGGATTGTTATCCACGACAAAAAGAAGGTACAGAAGATTGCCGGGCTGACCGTTGAATGGATGAAGACGCTCGTGAACTCCACGCACCCGATGAGCGCCTACGTGCCGATGCTGATCAAGCCTTTTGAAGCCGGGTACGATGTCATCTGTCGGGGCGCTCCGCACCTTCTTATCGCCACAATTCCTGAGAACAACCCGGTTGCGCAGACCGATGCTATCATCGCTCTGACGCATTTCGATATCGCGGCGCCTGCTTACGGGATCGGGACCTGCTGGGCCGGGTTCGTTGCAATGGCGGCGACCACGTATGAACCCCTCCAGAAAGAGCTTGGCATTCCTGCTGGACGGAAATCCGCATACGTACTGATGTTCGGCAATCCGCAGTACAAAATCTACGGCATTCCCCGACGGAAGCCGTTGAATGTGACGTGGCAGTAGGAACTCCATGAAAACCCTCTTTGACGAGACCTGCATAGGGACGATGCAGCTCAGGAACCGGCTCGTCCGGTCAGCCACATGGGAGGCGATGGCCGATGAGACCGGCCTGCCGACACCCCGCCTCATCGGGGTGTACCAGGATCTGGCGCTTGGTGGTACAGGGCTCATTATCTCAAGTGCCACCACGATCACGGGAGATGCTGCCCGTATCCCCGGCATGCTGGCAATTCCCGACGATACCTGTATCCCGGCGTATCGCGAGCTGACCCGGACCGTTCACGATGCAGGCGCCCCTGTCGTCATGCAGCTCGTATTTCCCGGCAGGAACGGCATCTTCTGGACCCCGGGAGATCCCACCTGCGATGATATACAGTCCATTATCAAAGGGTTCGGGGATGCAGCGCTCCGGGCACAACAGGCTGGTTTTAACGGCGTCGAGATCCACGCAGCCCATGGGTACTTCCTGAGCCAGTTCATGAATGCCAGGAAGAATACCCGGACTGATGAGTACGGCGGGACGGTGAGGAACCGGATACGCTTCCTCCGTGAGATTATGAGTGATATCCGGGCAAAAACGGGAGAGTCATTCCCGATCCTTGTGAAAATAAACTGCTCAGACTTCGAAGAGGACGACGGGGTCTGGGATGCCTGCCGCGAGGCGTGCAGGCAGCTGGCAAAGCAGGGAATTAGTGCGATCGAAGTATCCGGGGGTATCCATGGTACGCCATTCCCTCCGGAGGGTCTGCCTTACGAGGAATCGGTATTCCGGGATCATGCTACTGAGATTGCCCGGATCACGGGTGTCCCGGTGATCCTGGTTGGCATGAACCGCACGCCAGCGGTCATGACGGAGTTACTGAATACAACTGATATCGGGTATTTCGCGCTCTCCCGACCGTTCCTGAGACAACCCGGCCTTGCCAATCACTGGAGGGAAAATCCCGATGAACCGGCTGAATGCCTCTCCTGCGATGCATGCAGGAATCAGCCTGATGGAAATGTATGTCCCTTCAGGGAATTCCCTGAAGGTGAGACATGATTACTGGAAAGGGGAGATCCTATGACAGATTACGCAACAATCGGAAGGAAAAAACTGCTTGAGATCGACGGGGAGGCGGGTGTCCGGGTAGAAGAGACCCTGAATGCCATCTGCCCTGACCTTTCCCGATACCTGATCGAATATTCGTTCGGGGAGATCTACGCCCGGGAGATTCTCGATAACAAGACCAAGGAGCAGGCCGTTGTGGCTGCTCTTACCGCCATGGGGACTGCGGCGCCCCAGCTGAAGGTCCATATCCATGCCGCACTTCATGTAGGCTGTACCCCCGAGGAGATCCGCGAAGTCATCATCCAGATGTGCGGGTATGCGGGATTCCCGGCCACCCTGAACGCGATGGGCACTCTCATGGAGGTTTTGAAAGAGACCGGCCGGACGCTCTCACGGGATTCCGTCCACGCAGGGACCGAGGGGCGGTACGAGCGCGGGAAGCAGCTGCTCTCGCAGATCGCCCCCCGGCAGGAGCAGATCCTCAGGGAGACGTACGATCCGGTAAACCCGGATATCACCCGGTATGTGATAGCGTTCGGCTACGGGGATATCTATGCCCGGGGCATCCTCCCGATCCGGAACCGGCAGGCAGCGACCATTGCGGCGCTTGCGGCAATGGGAACTGCCCCCTCCCAACTCCGGTTCCATATCGGCGGCGGGCTCCGGGCCGGCCTATCAGAGGCAGAGATCGTGGAGATCATGCTGCTCGTATCCATCTATGCCGGGTTCCCGGCATGCCTGAACGGCATCCTTGCCACCCGCGAGGTTGCCACCTCCCTGAACGGGGAATGATTACCGGAGAAACATTATGGGAACAGTCATAGCTATCAACGGAAGCCCACGGAAGACGTGGAACACGGCAACGCTGCTCGAACATGCCCTCGAAGGGGCGAAATCGCAGGGTGCGGAGACTGAACTCGTCCACCTCTACGATCTGGACTACAAGGGTTGTACCAGCTGCTTTGCCTGCAAACTGAAAGACGGGAAGAGTTACGGGAAGTGCGCTGTGAAGGACGACATCACTCCCGTTCTCGACAGGATTGCCCGGGCGGATGCGCTCATACTCGGCTCCCCGTTCTATTTCGGCACGGTGACCGGGGAGATGCGGTCCTTCATGGAACGACTGATGTTTCCGTACCTCGTGTATACCTGGCCACCGGCATCGCTCTTTACTCGGAAGGTGCCCACGGCATTTGTCTACACGATGAACGTGTCCGAAGAACAGATAAAGGAACCCCCGTATTCCGTGCATGTCGGCCTCAATGAGAGCGTGCTGGCCCGGATATTCGGGCAGGCTGAATCGTTCTTCTCGTTCGAGACGCTCCAGTTCGAGGACTACGACAGGGTGGTCTTCAGCTACTGCGACCCGGAAGAGCGGCGGAAACGGCACCGGGAGGTCTTCCCGGAGGATTGCAAAAAAGCATTCGAACTGGGAGCCCGGCTGGCACAGGCCGGCCGGTAAACGGTCCCGTGCGGAACGGAAAAACAGGAGATGAATCATGGAAGCAATTGAAACAATCATGACACGCCGCAGTGTCAGGAAGTATGAGAAGCGGCAGATACCCGATGCGGTACTTGAGAAGATCCTCAGGGCAGGGACCTATGCCCCGTCGGCTCTGGCCCTCCAGCCATGGGCGTTTGTTGTGGTACAGGACCAGGACTTCTTAAACCGGGTCTCGGATTACTGCAAGCCCCTCATGATCTCCCACATGAAGGGAGCACATGACGGGATGTCGGATGCGTTCCGGGCGCTGCTGGAGAGCCCCGGCTACTCAATCTATTACAACGCCCCGACTGTCATCATGGTCATCGGAAAAACCGGCAGCCGGTTCCGGGAGATCGACTGCTCGCTCTGCGCCGAGAACCTGATGCTCGCTGCCCACGCCCTCGGTATCGGCAGCTGTTGGATCGGCTCAACGGAAGTGGCATATGAGAACAAGGATCTCATGGCAGGGTTCCGGATCCCTGAGGGCTACAGCCCGGTCGGCACTATTGTTTTCGGGTATCCCGAAGAGAAACCCGAAGCCCACGACAAGCACCCCGCAAACGTGACGTGGGTACGGTAACGGGAGAAGATGGCGATCTCATGAAAAAAGCACTTATCCTCATCGGAAGCCCGCGGAAGAAGGGCAGCACAGCAGCTCTCGCAGCGGAAGCAGAGCGGGGGCTCAAAGAACAGGGTGTTGAAACCACCACATTCTTCCTGAACGACCTGAAGATCAAGGGTTGCCAGGCCTGTTACTGGTGCAAGAGGAATGACCTCGCGGCCTGTGCGGTCAGGGACGATATGCAGCAGATCCACCAGCTGATACAGGAATGCGACGGCCTTATCGTGGCATCGCCTATTTATTTCGGCGGGGTCACTGCCCAGACCAAGGCATGGCTCGACCGGATGTTCCCGTACATGAATATGAACCTGGTCCCGAAACTGCCCAAGACCAAAAAAGTCTCGTTCATCTTCACGCAGAACCAGCCGGATGAACGGCTCTTCAGGAGCGGGATCGAGTCCTTCATGTTCGCGGTCGGGCTCTCGGGTATGACCGTGAAGGCTCACCTGGTTGGCTGCGATCTGGATGCCGGGACCAAACCGCCGGTAACCGAGAGAAAAGAACTCATGGAGCAGGCCTGCCAGCTGGGGCGGGACCTGCTGGCATAATTCTTTTCCCAGATCCAGTACTTCACCATATTTGAGCCCGAACTAAGGAAAAGCATACGATCTCAACAGGCAGTGGGTGCCGGATACGGTCACTATAGGGTAAAAAAGCCAGCCGGATACTAAGACATCTCCCGGAACCATTGCAATCCGGTACCTGCGGACCATCATCTCGCTTCTGTACAAGAATATCCGGGTGTCTCTTCAAGGGATTTTCCTGGCCCGTGTTCTCCGTGGTCCAAGAACGATTGACGAAGATTTGTTCCGGTTTGATCTCTTCTATCTCTTCGTCCGGGAAGGGATCCGGAAAAAACCCCAATCCGTTCCTTTTGTTACGGTTCTTCGTAGTTTCAGATGATTGGGATGTGATACGGGTTGCTGACTATCCACGATTCACCGGGAAAATTTCAGAGACATAAAGGGTTCCTGCAATTTGTCTGGATTAAGGCATTCCAGAGCATTTTTTTCAGCCAGACTCTGCTGAAAAAATTTCAATCGCGATCATGAGGTGTCAGTTGATGAGGCTACAATCGGGTAATTATGCTACAAAATGCATGTACATGCTACAAAATTTTTGATTTGCCGGCGTGAGAGGGTTTGCCGATCAACCGGACCCTGCCTGAAAAATTTTTAGCAGGGGGTGAGGGGGTGGTTGAAAAAATTTTGCCGGAGATCGATTGCAATGCGAATAATGGTGGAAATATTCGTTCAGGTTTTTAGCAGGTATTTTAGCAGGTAGTGCACACTACCAAGACTCACAGAAAAATTGTGAGAGAAGTACTGAGGTCAGGAATCAAAACGCAAAACGTATTGTCGCCCCGTCTCAACCTGTTCAACAGGTATGATTGCTGAACAGGTCGATCGGATCTTTCGTTTCTCTGAACACCACACCACCCTGCGGCAGGAGGTTCTCGCAGGCATTGTCACGTTCATTGCCGTCGCCTATATCATCATCGTCAACCCGGCCATCCTAAAGGCCGCGGGGATCCCCTACGAAGCCTGCATGGCAGCAACCATCCTGTCCGCCGCGTTCGGCTGCGCTGTCATGGGAGTCTATGCCAACCGCCCGTTCGCGATCGCGACCTACGTGGGGGAGAACGCCTTCGTCGCCTATACGGTAGTCGGGGTGCTCCATTATCCGTGGCAGACGGCCCTCGGTGCGGTATTTTTGAGCGGCCTCCTCCTCTCCCTCCTGACCCTGAGCGGCTGGCGCTCGATCATGAGCAGTGCCGTTCCCGCGTCGCTGAAATACAGCTTTGCCGCCGGGATCGGGCTCTTCCTGGCTTTCATAGGATTTGTGGATTCCGGTATTGTCATCGTCGGGAGCGAGAGTGCCCCGGTGGCAATCGGGGATCTCCACCACCCCGCCGTGATCCTTGCGATCTTCGGGTTCGTCCTGACCGGGATCCTGCTTGCCCGGAAGATCCCGGCTGCTATCCTGCTCGGCATCCTTGCAACCGCAGGCCTGGCATTCGCTACCGGTATTGCACCGGCTCCTGCGGGTATCATCTCCATGCCCCCCTCCCTTGCCCCGACCTTCCTCCAGCTCGATATCGCCGGGGTCTTCACGTGGGGGATGTTCTCGATAGTCCTGACCCTCTTCACGATGGCGTTCCTTGATACGATGGGCACGCTGATCGGCATGAGTGCCCGGGCAGGTCTCCTTGACAGCAGCGGAAACCTGCCGCAGATTGAACGTCCGTTCCTTGCCGACGGGCTGGCAACAACCGCCGGTGCCCTGCTCGGTACAACCACGAACGGTGTATTCGTGGAGTCCGCTGCCGGTATTGAGCAGGGCGGCCGGACCGGGTTTGTCGCAGTTGTGTGCGGTGCGCTCTTCCTGCTGGCACTCTTCTTTGCCCCGCTCTTCTCTGCGATTCCCCTGATCGCGACCGGCCCGGCCCTGATCCTCGTGGGCCTGATGATGCTCGAGCCGGTAACCCGGCTGGACTTCTCCGACTATGCGGAGGTTATTCCGGCGTTTACCGTCATAACAATGATGAGTTTCACCTACAACATCGGGGTCGGGCTCTGTGCCGGGTTTGTTCTCTGGCCGGTCTTTGCTATCGTCCGCGGCAGGATCCGGGAAATCCAGCCGGCGTGCTGGGCGCTCTTCCTGCTCTGTCTCGCGTTCTTTGTGTTCTACCCGTACTGAGCTCAGGGCCCTACAGGGAGAAATGCGGAACCTTCCCGGCACAGGACCGGGTGCCGCATCCCGCGCCTTTATCCCCCGTAACAGTGTAAAAATGATGACTGATCTGCCATGCCGCCCGAATTTCAAACCTCCCCGCTGGCACCGATCCGGGCGCAGTACTCCCCCGGGGAAATCCCCAGGCTCAGCGCCCAGGCAGAACAGACCGCCACTACCGCGCTCAACGTGATCGTAGCCATTCCGGCACAGGACCGCACGGTCGACAACACGCTCCTTGCGTTCGACCGTATAATGACCGATTACTCGGATACAACCCAGCAACTCATCCTGATGGGCTACGTGTACCCGGATTCAAACGTTGCCTCCGAGGGGATGGCAGTCGAGGCTTTATCCCAGATCTTCATCAACGGGGTGACCACCCGGCGGGACCTGTACGATGTGCTGAAGGGCCAGGCGCCGCGAACCCCGGAAGAATCACGGCTCTATGAGGTGACAATCCGGAAATTCGAGCACAACGGGCTTAAGTTGCCGGACGACCGGCTGGCAACGGTCAGGGCCATGCGGGCGAACCTGAGCAGCCTTGAATCGCAGTTCTCGTCCAACCTGAACAACGACAATACCACGCTGGAGTTCCCGGATGAGGAACTGATCGGTGTCCCGCCCTCATCGATTGCCACCTTCACCCGTACCGCACAGGGAACCTGCCTTGTTACCACAAAATACCCGGACTATCTCGCCGTGATGATGAACGCCGACATCAGCGGGAGCCGGAAGAGGATGTACGCGGCCTACAATAACCGACAGGCTGAGGTCAACACCGCCCTTCTCGAACAGGCCATCGAACTCCGCCGGCAGGTTGCGAAGGAGCTCGGGTATAGCACATGGGCCGATTTCCAGCTGGACGGGAGGATGGCAAAGAACACCGGCGCGGTCATGGCGTTCCTCACCTCCCTGAAGGTGCCTCTGAAAGAGAAGACACAGGCCGAACTCGCTGAACTCCTCCTCATCAAGAAGGGGCTGGACCCGGATGCGACGGCGATCGATCCCTGGGATGTTGCCTGGCTGCTGGAGCGCCAGAAGAAAGAGCAGTATGCGTATAACGAGGAGGAGGTCAGGGAGTACTTCCCGGTGGACCTCGTGCTGAAGGGCCTGTTTGGCATCTGTGGCACCCTCTTTGATATCGGGTTCGATAAAGTGGAGGATGCCCCGGTCTGGTCCCCGGAGGTCCGGCTGTTTCGGGTGAGAAACAAAAGCGACAATGCAACCATCGGATACCTGTACCTGGATCTCTATCCCCGGGATGGGAAGTACGGGCATTTCTGCGCATCCCCGGTCACCAACGGGAGGCAGAAGAACGGCACGTATAATCCACCCGTTCTTGCCATCATCGGGAATTTCCATGCACCTGACGGGGATAAACCTGCACTCCTCTCCATGGAGGAGATCGAGACGCTCTTCCACGAGACCGGCCATGCCATGCACGTCCTCCTCACCACGGTGCCGTACGGCACCCAGTCGGGATTCAACGTTGAGTGGGATTTCGTTGAAACACCTTCGCAGACCCTTGAGGAATGGGCCTGGGATCCTCAGGTACTGGAATCAATATCGGGCCACTACACGGACACCTCCAGGAAGATCCCTGTGGAACTCCGGGACCGGGTCATTGCATCGCGGAATATCGGGAACGGCTATTACTATAGCCGGCAGCTGGCCAATGCGATGGTGGACATGCAATTCCACACGGCCACAGGACCGGTCAACGTGACCGATGTGGATTACCGGACATACGAGGAGATCATGGGGATCCACCCCCTTGAGAGAACCCACCCGATGGCATCGTTCGGCCACCTCATGGGCGGTTACGATGCAGGATACTACGGCTATCTCTGGTCGAAGGTGTACGCGCTCAACATCGTTGATGCGTTCAAACGTACCGGGATGACCAGCCAGGATCTCGGCATGAAGTTCCGGCAGGAGATCCTTGCCCGGGGCAACATGGAGGACGGTACGGTGCTCCTGAAAAATTTCCTCGGGAAGGAACCCGGGACGGATGCATTATACAGACACATCGGGATCAATGCGTCCCCATCGGCCAGGCACTCCCCTACTGGCTGAAAAAGTACAGATCGGTTGACATTTATTTAAAAACAACAAACATTTTCAAAGGATTCCTGTATTACCAATGTATTCCGTACTTTATGTTGACGATGAACCTGCCCTCCTGGATCTCGGCAGGATCTTCCTTGGAATGTCGGGGCACATCAGTGTGGATACCGCACTGTCGGCAAAGGAAGGAATTGAAAAAATTCACCGTCATCCCTATGACGCGATCATCTCGGATTACCAGATGTCGGGAATTGACGGTATCCAGTTCCTCCAGTACATCCGAAAGTACTTCAGGGAGCTCCCGTTCATCCTTTTTACGGGGAGGGGACGGGAAGAGATCGTCATTGAAGCCCTGAATAATGGCGCTGATTTCTACCTCCAGAAAGGCGGGGAACCAAAATCGCAGTTTACTGAACTGGAATACAAGATCCGGACTGCTATCGAACAGCGTCACGTGCACGAAGAACTGAAGACTTCCCGGAAACAGTACTCGGACCTGATCAATTTCCTGCCGGATGCAACGTTTGCCATCGACCTGAAAGGCAAGGTCATTCTCTGGAACAGGATGATGGAAGAGATGACGGGCGTGCCTCCCCAGTCGGTGATCGGCACCGGGGATCAATCCTATTCAATCCCGTTCCACGGGGATCGGCGCCTTGCCCTTGCAGACTGTATTATCCGGACAGGAGAGGATGTGGAAAAAGTATACCCGGACCTGAAACGGAGCGGCAACCGGCTCACGGCAGAAATGTCCACTCCTCAACAGCCTGACAGGAACGGGGCCCACTACCTGCTCACGGCCTCCCCTATTTTCGATGCTTCCGGAAACGTGGTCGGTGCGATTGAGTCCGTCCGCGACATTACCCAGCGCAGGGAGGCCGAGGAGAAACTAAGACGGGCGCATGAGGAGCTGAATGCAGCGTACGAACAGCTGACTGTTACCGAGGAGGAACTCCGGCAGAATTATGACGAGCTGGCAAAGAACCAGCAGGCGCTGATCCAGAGCGAGGAGCGGTACCGGGCGGTAGTCGAGGACCAGACCGAGTTCATCTGCCGGTTCAGTCCCGATGGGACTCTGACGTTCGTCAACGATGCGTACTGTCGGTATTTCGGCCTTGACCGGCAAACCTGCATCGGAAAGCCCCACACAGCCACTCTTCCGGATGAAGATCGCCCGGTCATGAAGCATCATCTCTCTCACATTTCCCCAAAGAATCCTGTAGCCGCGATCGACCATCGCATTCTCATGCCATCAGGAGAGATACGGTGGCAGCACTGGAGTGATCGCGCCATCTTCGATACATCAGGCAGGATCATCGAGTTCCAGTCCGTGGGCCGGGATATTACCGACAGAAAAACGACAGAAGAGAAACTCCAGCGGGCGTACGAGAACCTGAATGCGGCATACGAGCAACTGACTGCGACTGAAGAGGAGCTCCGGCAGAACTACGATGAACTGGGAAAGAGCCAGATGGAACTGCACTCTTCCTACGAGCAACTGACTGCAACGGAGGAGGAGCTCCGGCAGAATTATGACGAGCTGGCAAAGAACCAGCAGGCATTGATCCGAAGCGAGGAGCGGTACCGGGCGGTAGTCGAGGACCAGACCGAGTTCATCTGCCGGTTCAGTCCCGACGGGACTCTGACGTTCGTCAACGATGCGTACTGCCGTTATTTCGGCCTTGACCGGCAGACCTGCATCGGAAGACCGCACACCGTCGTGCTCCCCCAGGAGGATGCCCGGCTGATGAAGGAGCAGCTGGCCCGGTTCTCCCCAAAGAATCCTGTAGCCGCGATCGACCACCGCATCGTCATGCCCTCCGGAGAGATACGGTGGCAGCACTGGAGCGATCGTGCCATCTTCAATACATCAGGCCGGATCATTGAGTTCCAGTCCGTGGGCTGGGATATCACGGAACTCAAGCGGATAAAAGAGGTGCTGCAGGAATCGAACAAGAAACTGAACCTGTTGTCGAGCATAACCCGGCACGATATTCTCAACCAGCTGACCGTGCTCCAGGGCTCTCTCGGACTTCTCGAAGTGGAGATTGCAGACCCGGAGAACCGCCAGCTGCTGAACAAGGCGATCCATGCAAGCTCCGTGATCCAGAACCAGATAGCCTTCACCCAGCAGTACCAGGACATCGGTGTGAAGAAACCCCGGTGGCAAAACCTGCACGCTGCGGTCATGACGGTGTGCATGGACCATGGCTTTTCCTGCGTGTCCCTGGAGCACGGTCTTGAAGCCTGCGAAATATTTGCCGATCCCCTCCTGAGGATGGTGTTCCTGAATCTTTTCGAGAATGCGGCCATGCACGGGGGGAACGTGACCCGGGTTCAGGTGAGCGGGGAGGAGATCCCGGACGGGTATGTCGTCTCGGTTGAGGATGACGGGGACGGCATTCCTCAAGAAGACAAGGAGCGGATCTTCTTAAAAGGGGTAGGAAAGCACACCGGCCTGGGTCTCTTCCTTGCGCAGGAAGTGCTCGGGATCACCGGTCTTTCCATCCGGGAGACCGGTGAACCGGGCAAAGGAGCACGGTTCGAGATCCATGTCCCGAAAGGGAATTACCGGATAACCCCCGTGGCCCGGCATTCCTGACGCGTGCGGTTCTCCGTTCACGTGCAGAAAAATTTTACCGGTCAATCCCCGGTTTTTTCCGTATCCTGTCCAGCAGGGATTGTTCAGGTCGCCGGCAGAACGGCAGCTTTCCCTGTTCTGCCCGGGATGCCTCGCACTCCTCGCAGAGAGTGAAGCGGCTGCATTTGGTATTCGGGCACGGACAATCCGGTCTCACAACGGGAGGCATTATTGCTGCATAGCTTGCGTCTGGGGCGTTTAATCCTTTGGTCCATAAAAAAAATCCGTTTATCCGGGTGAAAAAAGAAGCAGGGTGATCCCCTTTCAGTTCCCTGGCCTGTCGGCACCGGTCCCGATGGGGATCTGCAGTTCAGTCAGGAGTTCGTCTTCCATAACAACATCCGGGTCCGAGAGATACACTTCGCGCTGGAGACCACAGGCAATATAATTGTGCTCCTCGGCATATGCCCCGATCCGGCACCATGCCTCGTGGAGATTGAAGTAGGATCCCTTGTGGATGAGCGAGAGGCACTTTCCGCCCGGCAGGGTCCGGACTTCCATCTCCGGGTCCGAGAGGACAATCCTGCCGGTGATCGGTGCAGCGCACTCCATGGTCGCATCCTTCTCGCGGTACTCGCAGTCATAGTACAGCGTCATGAAGGGCCCGGTCACCTTCAGCCCGTTCCTCTTGTTCTCCTCCGAGAAGATCTGGCTGCAGAGGGCAGGCATGAGCCGGGAGATAGTCTCGCTGTAGGCGCCGGTTCCCTTCTTTCCCACGATCCGCTGGGGTGGGACATCCTTGATGAGGGGTTCATTGAGTGACATGTAGATCAGCTCCAGGGAGGCATCCTCATTCTCGAGGATCGCCTCGATCTGTTGTAACCTCTGGACTTCGGACCTGATCTCCTGCCGGCGCCGCCCGAACAGCTCCCGGATGGTGCAGGCATCGTGGTGTGCTTTTGCCGCAAGGAGCATATCGATCTCGCTTAAGGAAAACCCCAGGCCGCAGAGGGTCTTGATGGAGACGCCGCGTGCGATCTGGGCTCCGGTGTAGTAGCGGTAGCCGGAGCAGAGATCCTTCACCTCCGGTACGAGGAGACCCCGCTCATCGTAGAGGCGCAGTGCTTTCTGGCTGAGCCGGGTGATGAGCGAGAACCTGCCGATAGGGATCTGGTCGTATGCCATTGTTACGGTACTATGTGCTGCCTGAGACAAAATAGGGTGTTGGAGTCTGCCACGGGGGAGGGTTATGCCCGGCGGGTTTTAAGTTCATGTGCAAGGGAATATCTGGAACCTGCACAGAAAACTGGTACAAGGAGTTCACATGGCAACCGATCCCGTCTGTCTGGCAATCGTTGATGAAGAGGATGCGAAATATACCGCCACGCATAAAAACCAGAACTATTACTTCTGCTGCAACTGGTGCAAGAAGCAGTTCGAGGAGAACCCGAAACGGTACTCCCGGATTGCGAACGATGTCTCTGTCAACCTCAAAGAGATAACCTGACGGGTATCGGCCGGGCAACATGCGCCCGATCTGCAAATAATAGCCTGATTTCGAGGGAAGAACGAACCCGGAGATCAGGCAGCGGATACTATTTTATTGCCACGCGGGCAGATACAGACACCATATCCACAAGACCAACCAGCAACCGGAATTTTTATGAAACCTGAAGATGATCCCTGGCTTAAAAGCGCCCATACCCATGCAGAACTCCTGGACCGTGAGATCAAAACTCTGGTCTCATTAACCGGCCCGATCCGGGAAGACCGCCCGATCGTAACCAAATACCAGGATTTCTGGAACAAAGCAAAGCAGATCACCGGGTTATTCAGGGAGCTCAAACCGCTCGCAAAGAGCGACCGGGACCTGCTCTGGAACCAGTTCAATGCACTCTGCGGGGAAGTGAAGGAGAAACAGAAGGCCGGGTACGGATCCCTGGAGTCCCTGTCGCAGCAGCACCTGGATGAGATCATGAAGCTCGCGGACCAGGCCCGGCTCCCGCCCGGCACTCCTGGCATCCACGATCTGGTAGAAAGGGGGCAGGCGCTCAAGAATGCCGGTGACACGCTCGGGCGATACAAGCACGCGATGATTGCGAAACACAAGAAAGCCTGTTTTGACAAAATCCAGGCGATCCGCAAGACCCACGATGCGGCATGGGACGCGGTGAAAGCGGTAAAGCCGAAGCAGCAGACAGGAACCAGGTTCCGTTCCCGGAAGAATCTTGAGGCCAATTATGAACGGCTGCAAAAAGCTGTGGGTGCACGGGAGAATTTCCAGATCGGGAGTGGCCATATCCGCACCTTCCTTACCACCTGCAAGGATCCCGTGAAGGCAGCAAAGGCTAAAATCCAGCTCACGGAGAACGAAGCCCGGATCCGGGATATCGAGGAAGGTATCCGGAAACTGAAGACATGGATTGCCGAGGATGAGCAGAACCTCAAAGAGCAGTGATCACATTTTGATCGGGAGACGTCATCGGCTATCATCTTCCTGCCTCATCTTTTCAGAATCGTGAACCGGTTTACCTGACTTGCTGAAAAATTCTCAATCGATTGTTGATTTTAAAATTATCATCGCGATCACGATCGCGATTGAAAATCTGATCCGGATCAATCAGGGTTTGATTTTTATTTTTCAACCAGACTCTGGTAAAAATTTTTTCAGCAGACCTTGATGGAAAATTTTCAAGCGGACCTTGATTGAAAAAGGGTAAGTGCGCCCCCTATTTCATCGTGAACTGTCGGATTGAACTGCTACAGATCCGTTTAACTTTTGGCAACCAGACCATGATTAAAAATTTTCAGGCAGACCTTGCTTGAAATTTTTTCATCAAACCCTGATTTTAAAAAATTCATCGCGATCATGATCGCGATTGAAAATCCGATCCGGATCAATCAGGGTTTGATTTTATTTTTCAACCGGACCCTGTCGGAGCGTAAGTACGGGGATCACGTGATGCCGGGTGTGCCTGCGACACCCCGTTTCTTCATGCGGGCTGAATACACGAACAATGCCAGTTCGCCCTCAGGGCTGATGCTGTACAGCGTCTCTTCTCCATGATCCGGAGAGGTCTCTTCGGTAATAAGATTCCAGCCAGCCAGCGCCGCTACCATGCGGGAGAAGTCTGCCGGCGAGAGATCCAGCCCCCTGGTTTCACCGTCAGCCGTTCACCGTGGCCGTCCCGGATGTGAACCTGCCCGGATGGCGGACTCTTCAGTATCATAGATACGTATGACCTGCGTGAACCCATACATGGTGAAGATATGGTCCACAAACGGGGTGAGCGGAAAGATCCCGAAGTGGCCTCCTGCAGCTTTTGCAGTCTTTTGAGGTTGCGAGGATAACCCGGAGCCCGGAACTGGAGATGTATTCTGTCGGTGAAAAATCGCTAGAGCAGGGCTTTTGATTCACGTGTAGCAGGTTCCCGGATCTCGTACTCCAGCGTCAATGCAGCGACATGGTCAATCCGGACGGGCATGATACCCGTGATAATCTCCCCGGTGGTTCGTACTCCGTACAAAACCATATTCTGACGTTTCTCCATGATCGTTCCCGGCACTCTTTTTTCGTTCTAAAAATAACGGGAGGGAATCCTTAAGGAAAAGAGGATGCAGGAGACTCACGAAGGTTCCTGCACGCCGGGATCCGGTCCCGTCCCTTTCTGCTCCCCTTCGGTAACTGCCCGGGCAAACGGCTGGTAAGCCGTCCCTCCCCCCTCATAGAACTTCGAGAAGAACTCGACGAGATGGAGACGCACCGAGTGGATCGAGGGGGAGAACATCGCGAGCACGACATTGAGCGTGTGCAGCAGGATGGCAACGATCACCCCGATGATGGCAATCTCGAAGGCTCCCCCCAGCCGGTTGGCTACCATCGCGAGGATTACCGAGGCCATGCCGATCGCCATCAGCCTCGCGTACGAGAGGATGTTTCCCACCGTGCTCATCACCTCGATGGTGCCGAACACCCCTGCTCCCAGAAGGATGAGAGGGAGGGCAATAACCATGAGGGCAACCGCCGGATAGATGGCAGCCTCCGGCAGGAACCCCGCGAGCATGCAGACAAGGACAATCAGTCCCACGATCATCATCAGCATCCCGCACTTCTCGTACAGGTGCTTCCTCTTCTTCGTGATGATCGCGTTCCGGATACCGATAAAGAGCCCGAGGAAGACGTGGATGACGCCGATCGAGATGGCGAAGATGAGCATCGGGATCATCGCATCCACGCGGTTCCACGTGATGCCAAGGAAGTGCACCGGGTGGAGCCATCCCATCATCTCCCCGAGATCCCCGAAAAACTCGCCGAACAGGTATCCGAAGATGATGGTCGGGATCGAGGAGATGAGGAGGATGTCGGCCAGGTTCTTGGCAAACGCGATAGCCGCAAAGCGGTACCGGATCACGAGCGCGAAGGCGAGGATGATGAGCCCGTACCCGATGTCGCCGACCATGATCCCGAAGAAGAGCGGGAAGAAGATCGCGAGGATGGGTGAAGGATCCACCTCGCGGTACCGCGGCGGGGAGACGAGCTGCATGATGAACTCGAAGGGCTTCACCCAGAAGGGATTGTCGTAAAAGATCGGGGCATCCTCCATGTCCTTCTCTGTTGTCGGGAGTTCGCAGACAACCACGCGGTCACCGAATGCCTCGAGCAGGGCCTGTCTTGTCTTCTTCAGGAACTTCTTCGGGATCCAGCCCATGATGACGAAGGTATACTCCGAGACCCCGAAGTTCCGGTACGCACCCAGCTCGCAGTGGATATTCTCCAGCTGCTTCCTGAGGACAACAAGTTCCTGGTACCACGTGTTCGAGAGCGTGAGCAGTTCGCGGTCGATCTTCGCGATCTCCTCCTGCGCTTTGATCCGGCTCTCTTCGAGCAGGGCGTACATCTCGTAGAACGGCCGGCCGGCATACTCCTTCGGGAGCCGCACCTCGTTCACGTTCACGGAATAGATGAATGCGTGGACCTCCTCGGAATGCCGCTTGGGAAAGACCATGATGGCGGCAAGGGTCTCGGCATCGACCGTTGTTGCGGTCATCTCGCACCGGTCATTGGTGATGGTGACCAGTTCCTGCCGGATCAGGTCGAGGACGTCCCGGTGCTCCTCCTGGATGAGGAGGATCGTGACCTCGAATCCCTCCAGCACCGGCAGTTCACTCTCCAGAGGATGGATGATGTCGAGGACTTTCTGGTACCGGTTCAGCGTGGCAACCGAGAGCGCAAGCTCGCCCTTCTTTCCCGCCAGTTCCCGGGTTGTTGTCTCAAGGGTGCGGATGATCTCCTTTGCCCTCGCAACGAGCCCGGTATGGGTCCTCTCTTCAAGGGAGTCGCGGATCTGCTCCTGCCGTCCGGCATCATCTGCAATAACCGGAAGCGTGGAGAAGATGGCGCTGATGGTGGAAAGGACTATTGAGACCTCATCCGCCTCGTCCTGCCGGACGTTCCCGAGCCAGATCTCGGTCTTCTTGACCTGCCCGGGTGCGCTCTCAAGGTGAACGGTGCCTGCCCGGTACAGGAGATCGACAGCCCGGCCCAGATCCTCTTTTGGCCCGATCACCTGGATGCGTTTCATCACCTGGAGCATACCAATCCCTGCCGGGCGCTCCCGGCCTCATTCCATAGTCACGTACCTGACGATCCGTTCCGCAGCAGCGGGAACGTTTCGCTCACCCTGCACTGAAGAGGTCTCCCGCCCCAGTCCAGCCGATGTTTTCAGGGCAGCAATCTCGGTCTCTGTCCTGCCTTTCTCCTTCCAGTACACCTGCTCGGCGGCAGTCTTTGCCTGGGTGTCTGCCGTGCAGAGCAGGTCGCCCGCCTCGTTCCGGGCTGCGGCAACGAGGGCTTCCGCCCCGATCCGGGCCGCCTCTACTTCCTGTGCAAGTTCCTGCTCCTTATCCCGGATCTGCTGCAGGAGTGTTTTTTCCGAATCCATAGTCCCCCCTAAAGCCCGTGCTTCCGCTTCAGGATTGCCGTCACACCGCACGGGGGTTTCCCGCAGGGATGTGGTGTCTCTTCACCCGGGGGTTCGCTCCCCATGATCCCCTTTGCCTTCAGTGCCGCATCCGCTATCCGTTTGCGGCAGCGCCCTACTGCCGCGTTCTGCAGTGCACTGATGGTTTTCATGAGATCCTGTGCCATCCCCCGATCCCCCCCTCAGAGATGATCAATTGCCTATACCGTCTATGATGGATATATACTTTCTTGCCCCGTTCCGGGGGTATCTTGAGAAAAGGAACTCATTAATTCTCCGGGCAACCATATTTCCGGTAATAACCGGCTGTATGCCGGGTGGAGATGGCATATGGATATTCTGGCGAACATCGGGCTGCTCATCATCTTTGCGCTGGTCCTGATCCTCCCGTTCCGGGTGAAGTGCGTTGAGCAGAACCTTGAGGTATTCCTCTTTACCTGCGGGATTTGCGCCCTTACCCTTTCCGGATTCATCACCATTGCCGGTGAGCAGACCGGCTGGAGCAGCGCGATCGTCCAGGAAGCGCTCCTCTCCCCGCTCCAGATAACGAGTATCTTCGGCATCCCGATCGGTATTGTCCAGATCGTGCTCGTCTTCGGCCTTTTGATCTATGTCTTCTACCACCGGATGCAGGAAACGATCGTCGGCCTGATCGACCGGTTCTCGCTGAAATGGATTGTCTTCCTGCTCATCGTTGTCCTCGGTCTTGTCTCAAGCATCATCTCCGCCATCCTTGCGGCAATCATCCTTGTCGAGATCCTCAATGCCCTGCCCGTGGTGAAGAAGGCCAAGATCGAGATCGCGGTGGTCTCCTGCTTCTCCATCGGCCTTGGGGCCGGCCTCACCCCGCTGGGTGAGCCTCTCACAACGATCGTGATCTCCAAGCTCTCCGGCGCACCCTATAACGCCGGCTTCACCTTCCTCTTTGACCGGCTCGCGATCTATATCATCCCGACCATCCTTGCTCTCGGGATTGTCGGGGTTGTCCTCTTCACCCGGAGCCACGCGGGCGACCAGAAACTCGAGTGCATTGTGGAACGCGAGTCGATCCGGGAGATCCTCATCCGCGCCGGGAAAGTCTATCTCTTCATCATGGCGCTGGTCTTCCTTGGCGAGGGGTTCAAGCCGCTCATCCTTGAGTATATCATCATGATCCCGTCTGCCGGGCTCTACTGGATCAACATCGTCTCCGCGGTGCTCGACAATGCAACCCTTGCCGCAGCGGAGATCAGCCCCGCCCTCTCATCGCAGCAGATCACGAGCGCCCTCATGGGCCTGCTCATTGCCGGCGGGATGCTCATCCCCGGCAACATCCCCAATATCATTGCCGCCGGCAAACTCAATATCAGCAGCAGCGAATGGGCGAAAGTCGGCTTGCCGCTCGGGATGGCGCTGATGCTCGTCTTCTTTGCCATTCTCTTTGTCCCGGGCTGGCTGGGCTTTGCATAAAAGAAAACAACCTTAAGGAACAGTACCCAGATCAGTGATATCTATGGATCCAGCGGGCGGGAAAACGGGTACGGATACGGGGATTGCAGGACAGATCGCGGCACTGGCAGATCCGTCTGTTGATGTGCGGCACCGGGCGGTTGCAGCGCTCCGGGAGATCGGCGAACCTGCAGTCGCCCCCCTGCTCCAGGCTCTTGCCGGGGCGACGGATAATGACCGGCGTTGGTATGCGGCTATTGCCCTCTCCCGCATCGGGGAACCGGCAATCGGCTCCCTGATCACCGCGATGAACGGGAATCCCAATAAGGAGTTCCGGCGCTATGCAGCAGCAGCGCTGGGCGAGATCGGCAGGCCCGCAGTTGAGCCCCTCATCCTGGCGATGAAAAGCGATGACCCGGCGCTGCGGGGATTCCTGTCGCAGGCACTCTGCCGGATCGGTGAACCCGCCGTGGAATCCCTCAGGCAGCGGCTCGATGACCCGGACGACCTGCTCCGTGCGTGTGCCAACCTCACGCTCTGGAAGATGGGAGAGACCGGCCTGCCGGTCATTATTGAGAACGCGAAAAAAGAGACGTGACTTTTCAGGCTCTTATAAAAAAAGGGGAATGGCAGCGAAGATCTCCCGCGTTCATTCCCTTATGAAGATCCTTCGCTGCTATGGGTGGTCTCGTCAGCAGGTGTCTCTGCCCCGTGTCCGGCAGCCGGTTTTTTTCGTGCCTTGAGCTTTTCATCGAGACCCCCCACAAGGGAGAGTACTGCCGGCATGATGAAGATTGCGCCGATCAGCGAGAACGCGACTGCAATCAGGGTCGAGATACCAAAGTTGCTGATGATCGGGAATGTCGCGAGGCAGAGTGCCGAGAACCCGAAGAATGTGGCAAGGCCTGATACTGTAATGGCGCTGCCGATCTTCTGGACGCTCTCCTGGATGGCGGCAATGGGATCATGCAGACGCTCTTCCTCTTCGGCATACCGCTCCATGACAAGGATGGTGTATTCCGCGGCCACCCCTATCGTCATCGATCCCAGTGTCGCCGTGAGCGGGTTGTACGTGAGGCCGATGATATACATCATGACGGCGTTCCAGCCCACAACGAAAATGATCGGGATCATTGGGGATATCGCGTGGAGGTGCCGGTATACCAGGATCAGGAAGATACCGACAAAGATGAACCCGAGTATGGTCATCGTATCTTTCGATTCTGACATAGCTCCCAGGAGACTGGTGTACAGCTCGAAACTACCTGCCGGAGCTACCGTGATACCCACAGGAGGTTCGAGAAACTCGATATCCTTGATCACCTGCTCTTTCAGGCTGTTCTGCTGGATCATCGAAATGTCCCCGGTGCTGAACCGGATGATCCCGCACATCGGGTCGCTAAGAACCGATGTCCGCGTATCCTCCGGTATGCTTGCCAGCACGGTATCGAGCTGGGCCTGGGTCTCCGGCATCACACCGCCATTATATTCGAGGATATACGTGACGATACTGGTTGCACCGGTCATTTCCGTATGGTGCGCTAATTCGTAATCCTGGAACTCCTTGATCCAGATCACCGTATCGAGATCGGTTACCCGGCCGCCTTGTATCAGCAGGTCAGCGGTGCTGGTTGCCCCGATGATACGGGTGACCTTATCGATGTTGATCTTGGCCGGCATATCCGAGGGGACAAACGAGTTTTCATCGGAACTGACCGGGATGGTCGGGTCGATCTGGAACCCGATAAGGGCGATAAGCCCGGCAACGAGCAGTACCGGGATCGGGTTCTTTGCAATCTTTACCGAGGTACTGGTCAGGAACTCCCCATAGGAGAAAGAACTCTTCTTCTTGTTCTTTGCCTGGTTTTTCGGGTTATCGATGATGGTGTCGCACGCATTCGTCCCCACAGCATAGCACTGTCCGGTCTGCTGCGGTTTGGGCTTGTAATTCACCAGGAGGGCGAGCGTGGGCATGCCGATACAGGATATCCAGAAGCAGGTGTTGATGCCGATGATGGATACAATCCCAAACGAACGGATCATCGGGACGGTCGAGACCATCATGGCCAGAAATCCCATGGATGTGGCCAGCATGGCGTACATGACTGCCGGGCCGGTCCGGGTTACGGTCATGAAGACCGCATCCTCAAGGGATCCCTTGCGGGCTTCCTCATCAAACCGGGCGTGGAACTGGATCGCGTAATCGATCCCAAGACCGATCAGGACCGGGAATGCCCCGATCACCGCCATGTTCAGGCTGATACCGGCAAGGCCCATCAGGCCAAGGGAGGTGACAAGACCGAGCGCCACGAGCAGGACCGGCATGAACCGGTGGCGGACATAGGAAAAGAGGATGCCCATCGTGATGATCATCAGGATAAGCGCACCGCCAATCAGGATGCCCATGTTGCTCGTAAGCCCTTCGCCCATCTGCTTGGTGAAGGCCGGGGAGCCGGACATTTCAACGGTAACCCCGGGTGGCGGGGAGGAGGTGTCCACAACGGACTGCATATTGTTCAGTACGGACTTCTGGACCTTATCGGACAATCCCGGAGTGAGCTTGATCTGGACGAGGGTCAGCACATTGGAAGGATAGAGCAGGGCGCGGGTGCTCTCGGGAAGTGCATTGACAATCTTCAGCGTGTCAGCCTCCGATGTCGGTAGAGTCCCTCCATTGTACGCTTTCAGGACATCGGGGAGGCTTTGCACGCTCTTGATATTCTGCTGCTGACGGATATCGGTTTCAAGATTATCGACATAGGCCAGGACATCCGGGCTCAGCGGGTCCCCGGCTTCAACAATGAGGATGATCGTATCTGCCTTGTAGTCCTCGTTGTATTTTGCCTCAAGGGCACCGGCGGGAGAGTCCTTGAAAACATAGGTCTCCCACCCTGTCGCCATGGAAAGCGAGGTCATGCCATAGAGCCCGAGGCAGAAGAGGGCGATGACCAGGCAGGCAACGAGTCTGGGCTTTTTGATGATGGAATGTGCTATGAATTCAAAAATTTCCTTAATCATTCGTCGTCTCCCTCCCGAATCCGTTGTTCGCGATATATCTGAAGCCTCTCCTGGGTTGGTGGAATATATATCCCGGTAGGGGAGTCATGGTAACTCACTGCATGCTCTTTTTGCGCCGGTATGCGAACAGCCCGATCCCGGCAATGATCCCCACGATGATGATCCCGACAACGATTGTGCTGATCGGAAGACCTGCAATGGAGTCCCCTTTCGCCGGGAGGATCTGGATGGTTACGGGAATCGTATCCGATTCCTGGCTGTTGCCGAGTACGTCGCGGTACCGGAGTTTGCTGTCGAATGTGTATTCGCCGGTCTCTGCTGCTTTGTCGACCTGAATATCATAGCGGGCCGTGACGGATTCACCGGGCCTGATGGTCCCGAGGTATTCCACATTGTTATCCAGCGTGACAAGGCCGTGGGGGGTGAGTCGTGACTGGGCATCGAAAACGGTCAGGTTCCCGTTGTTCCGGTAGGTCACGTCCACCTTACTGAGCGTTCCGGCTGCAATGGACGGAACCGGGGATGTAATCGAGAAGCTGGTCTTGGCATTGACCGGGATGCCGATGGTCTCGGTATCTGTATTGATGATCTGGCCCTCCCGGTTCGTGTAGGTTACAAGGACGTTCACCGGGTAGATCTGGTTGGTTGCGTCAGTAGATGCGGAGATCTTGAAACTGCAGTTGGCAATCCCGCCGCTCGGGAAATTCCCGATGAAGACCGTGCTGTCGGTCGGGATGATGGCGCTGCTCCCGATCCGGACCAGTTTCACGGTAGCCATGCTGCCATCTTCAGGGCCTATGTTCTGGATCGTTAAGCGGAGGTATCCCTCGGTTCCCGTAGCTATCGTGTCCGGGTCGGATTTCACGATCGCGATCTTCACTTCCGGTTTGATCCGGATCGTGACGGGGATCGTGTCTTCTGCATCGACATACACGTAATCGTATACATCGGCCTTCTCCTGGCGGAGGTCATTGGAATATTTGTAGTTGATGGTGAGCGGCAGCGGGTATTCCCCGGTGGTTGCATTTGCCGAGATCTTGGCCTTGAACTGCACGGCAACGCCGGTTCCGCTGGCGGGAATCGTCCCGATCATCTGCGGGTCGCTCTTGATGATAATGTCATCTGTGGGCGAGGCCAGGCTGACTGTCACGAATTTTGCCGTTGTGGGAAGGTCTTCGTAATCAATCGTGCCGAGGTCAAGCTGTTTCATGGTGCTGACACCGGTATTTTTCACAAGGATACTAATCGTGGCATCCTGTCCCGGTGTAAACTCGTTGACACCGGTTACGCTGGCAGAGAGCACCGGGGTTCCCCCGAGGTACTTGGTTGCCGCTGAGACCGGTGCCATTATGGCGGCACCGCAGATGATCAGGACGATCACTGCGAAAGCCGTGCAGGCATTGCTGGAAAGGCTGGTTGAGGCCATGCTTTCCCCCGTTACTGGAGTTTCTTCCTGCGGTAGAGGAGATATCCGCCAATGGCGATGATGAGGACTGCAAGTGCGGCGAGGAGGGCCGGGTTATCGGTCAGCACGGAAGTGACACTTTTGCCCTGGACAACGGTTACATCCAGTTTCATTGAATCAGAGATTACCGAATTGTCAAGGGCATCGCGGTACCGGACCTCGGAATCGATACCATAGTTTTTCACGGTTGCCGTGCTCTCAGCGGTAACCAGGAATGATGCCTCTTTGGTCTCCCCGGGTGCAAGATCACCAAGGAATGCCGAGTCATCGTTACTGGAGAAGGGATCGACCATGCTGATCCGGGCGACCGCCTGGTAAGCCGTTGCATCGCCGGCGTTCTTGAATTTGGCCGTGATCACTTTCTTCTGGCCGGGCGAGATGGTCTGCGGATCAGAGATGATCTCAAACTCTATCTTCCCTCCGACCGGTACGCCTATGGTCTCGATATCGGATGAGACGGTATCTCCGTCGGTGTTCTCATATTTCACGTACACATCGAGGGGATAAGTCTGGGCCTCTGCGCTTGAATCTACCGAGGTCCTGAAGATGCCGGTTGCGATTCCATTAGCGGGGAAATCACCGATATAGGCACTGCCCTGGGTAGGGATAACCGGGCTCTTGCCGTTCTGTGCAATGACAAGGATGGCTTTCTTTGCATCCTCGTGGCCGACATTTTTCACCTTGAGCGTGATGTACCCCTCTGTCCCGGCGTTTAAGTGCTGGATGTCGGAAGAGATGACATCGATCTGGGCATCCTCCTTGATTTTGATGGGGAGTTCCAAGGTCTCGTTCATGGACTTGTATCTGTACTCAATAGTGTCAGTACCGTACTGGTCAGCAGTGTAGAGATAGGTATAATTCAGTATCACCGGAAGCACGTATGTTCCTGCTGTGGCATCGGATGGGACTCTGACGGTGAATGTTGCAGTAGACTTGCCGCTTGCCAGGAGATCCCCGAGCATCTGCGGATCAGACTTCACAATCATAGATGTGTTGCCTGCACCCAAGGAAACCGTGAGGAATTTTGCGGTACTTGGGATGTCATCGCGGTTGACAATGGTGGATTTTACAAACTTGAACTGGTTGATACCGGTATTCTGGATGACAACCTTAAGCTGGACTTCCTTACCCGGAGAGAGTTCATTGCTGCCATCAATAGCAGCAGACAATTCCGGGCTTCCTGCCAGATATTGTGTTCCATCGCCGGCACTCACCGGGGACACTGTAATAAGTGCCACCGCAATGCCGGTCAGGATGATGAAGGCCAGGATATTGCAGCCCAGACCAAGTCGGTTTCCAGGAGTGGGGGGGGTAGTATTTTCTCGCACAGTCATGATTATTTCACGCCATAATTTACAAATGTTTCATAAATGTTGAAAGTCATTGTATTAAATCATTTTTCCAATGGGTTATACATACGAATAATTAATACCAAACGAAGTCCCGGGGAAAAACAAGAGAGGCGGGATCTTTAATCCAGGATTTGCTGGAGCGCATCGATCCGCTCACGCAGGGTCTTCTCCCGCTCTGCAAACACGGTGATATCAGCGATGGTGATGTAAGTACTGGTCACGTCCCCGTGCCGGGCGGCGGTGACCTTCCCCTGGATAAACCGCGGCGTGCCATCCTTGCGCGTTATCCATATCTTGAACTCCCCGGGTGTACCTGAATCTGGTTTGACACTCTTGACAATCTCCTCGAGTTTTGTCTTGTCTGAATGAGGAATGAGTCCCGCAGCCGCCATCCCCGAAGATACCTCCTCAACAATGATGGTCCCGTGGAGCCCGATTGAGATCATCTCCTCATCAGAATACCCGGTTATTTCGTTGATGCGGTGGTTCGAATATACGACCTGCTCGTTCTCCACGATGATGAGCCCGTCCTGGATGTTCTCGGCCATCATCCGGAAGCGCTGCTCGCTCTCCCGCACCTTCGCCTCCTGGGTCTTGAGTTCCGTGATATCGGTGAATATAATGAAATTATAGCGTATGTCGCTGTGCCGCACAGCGCTGAAACGGAGGTAGACAAACCGCCGCTCCCCGTCTTTCCTGATGATCCACATCTGGAGGCTGGCGGGTTTGTCAGGATTTGTTTCGATATCATGGATCCGCTTCAACACTGCATCCTGGCATTCCGTCGGGACGATAGAAACCGTGTTCATTGCCCAGAGTTCTTCAAGAGAGTACCCCGTGATCTCCGATATACGGTTGTTGGCATACACGGTTTTGCCGTTCTCTAATATGATGAGGCCATCGTGGATGTTCTCGGCCATCATCCGGAACCGCTCCTCGTTCTCCCGGATCTCCCGCTCGGCAAGGATATGCTCCGTGACATCTTCGAGGATCAGGGTAATGCCTTTCCGGCCATCATCAAAAACCGTGGGAACACATTTCTGGTTGAAGATCCGCTCGCCCTTGCCCCTGACATTGAACGTGACCGTGCTCTCGCGCTCTTCCCTGTCGGTTGCCTGGATGCTGATGAGATCATGGACATCCACTTCGGGGGACTGGAGGTAAGTGAGGTTTTTCCCTATGGTCTCTTCGCGCGAAAGGTGCAGGAGGGTGAGGAAATTCGCGTTCACATCGATGATCCGGGACTCGGTGTCGAATACCATGATCAGTTCTTTTGAATAACTGAGCATGGCCGAGAGCGGAACCCGCTGGGAGAGGGAGTATACCTTTGCCATCCCGTACGTCCGCATATCAACCTGTCCGGAGATGAGCAGGATGTCGAGATATCGTCCGATAGTGTTCTTGTTCTTCTTTAACGCCTTTGAGATATCGGTGACACTCATCCCGTTCGGGTTTTTCTTTAAGAGATCCCGTATTACGTTGAGTTCCTGCTGGTAATCCTGCATCATGGTGGTTTTGGCCGGGCTCGTGGCTCTTGTAAAATTTATGGATTGCTGAATTTATAAGTGTTATGAATCACCATGTTGTATAATTGATTAGGAACAATTTTAAATACTATTCTCATCAATGCTTTTAATAGAGTAACCGCAACATGAATTGTTGCCACTCTATAATCAGAATTGTGCGGTATTAACAGGAGTTAAAAAACATGGTTTCAATGGACATAGTTTCCCGTGGAATGGAAAATGTAATGGCAGTACTTCCTGCCATTATCGGTGCACTTATTGTGCTTCTTGTCGGGTGGATTGTAGGCCGGCTGCTCGGAAAAGCGGTCCGTATCATCATTGACAAGGTCACGGCTACGGCAATATCCACTCCGGTGATCGGGGAATCTGACGTGGGAAAATCCGTCATAAAGTCTAACGTCTCCCTTGGGCACGTAGGCGATATCCTCGTGCGCGTCATCGTCTACCTGATCGCCATCCTTGCGGCAGTCGACATCCTCAATATGGATTACCTCAGCGCGTTCATGACCAGGGTCATCGAGTACATCCCTCATGTCGTTGCGTTCCTTATCATCCTCGTGGTAGGTATCATCCTCATTGATTACTTCATCGACCTCTTCAAGAATTACTCGAAGACTGCCGATATCGAACTGCTCAGGCCAGTACTCTTACTGCTCCGCGTGTTCCTGTATTTCGTGGTTATCATGCTGGCGCTCTCACAGCTGCTGCTTGACCTGACCATCATCTACACGATCATCACCCCGATCTTCTGGGGTATCGGTATCGGCCTTGGCGCCTCGATTGCGATCGTTGTCTGGTTCGGCATGAAGAACCGGAGCGAGCAGATCATGGACAAAGTGATGGAAGTGATATCAAAATAAGTACCTTGCAGCCCATTGTTTGCATATTACATCAGGATGAAACCCATCAATAGATTCGGGGGGTTTTTAAACCCTCTCAATCATCCCCCCCGTTTTCGTAACCAGCAGGTCTCTCCGGGCCGGTTAAACGTGTATTCATTCAGGAATCAGATCTCTTATGTATGATTCTTCCCTGAATACCTGCCCGGCCGGAGGGTGTAATCATCGGGTTGAGGAATGACCGTGGCAAATGATGGTATGATGAACGGATTTGTGGCAACCTATCTCGCCTCCCCGCAGGGACAGGAGATGGTCCACCGGTATCTCTCATCCCCTGAAGGACAGAGAGCGATGAGAGAATATCTGTTAACCCCAAAAGGAAAGCAGACGGCACAGGTGCTCCTGCCCGCGCTGCTGGAGGCAATCGATCTGCCGGAGGGGGTCCGGAAAGCATTGGAGGAGATCGCAGGAAGGAAAGCGTGAACGGCATCTCCCGGATCCGCACCCTGGGCAGACCGGGGCGTAGATACTCTCCGGGGAATACCGCAGGATCCCGGCTCTGGCAACATTCATCAGGCCGGACCACGCAATAGTTTCCTGAAGCATTTACTCTGCCCGCAGGCACCGATAATGGAGAAAACCCTTTCGGACCCTGTCAGGACAGAGATTCGTGAACGAAGAGCAATATGGAGCCTATCATGAAGAAGATCTGCACGCTGCTCATCATCCTTGTTGTAGTTGTGTCCATGGCTGTGCCTGTTTCCGCGGATAGCGGCAATATCTCGAACACCACCACGGTTCCAACGTCTGCTGAGACAACAGTTACCTCCGTGGTTACCACGCAGGCAACCGCCGTACCGACAACCACCACGGCAGCGGTATCTGCCACTACCACGGTTCCTGCGACCACGACAACAACGGTACCGGTAACAACTGTACTGTCCACAACAGTACCGACAACAACGGTACCGGTAACAACTGTACTGACCACAACAGTACCGACAACAACTATGACCACTACTGCCACGGTCTCCCAGACAACGGCGCCTACCACCGGCAACATTACGGTTGCCTCGTCTCCTGCTGGCGCTGCCATCCTGATTGATGGTGTATATTACGGGACAACCCCGGGAGACCTGACCGGCATCTCTGCCGGGACCCATATGCTGCAACTGGAACTGAGCGGGTACATTGATTACGAGGGGACAATCTATGTCGTTGCCGGGCAGAACACCCCGGTATACGGGACGCTCCATCCCCTGAGCGGCTATTCGTCCTCGTCATCAACGAGCGTGGCAACCCCCATGACAGCGATCCCCACGGCGGCACCTATTGTGATCGTGCAGACCGTGGAGCCTACCGCTACCGCGACCTCCTCTGCCGGGGTTATGGAGAACCCGACGGTCATCGCGGCCATAATCGGGATTATTACGGCCGGCATCGGGGCAGGTGCAACCGTGTACACGCATAAATCATCCGCACAGCCAAAGGAAGAGCCAAAGATAGAGAAGAAAGAGTAAACCAGCCGGTGAGATCCCGGGATTCGTGCAGAGGATCCCGGGCCTCGTTTTCCCTGCAACCGGCGGGTTACCCGAGAGCAGGAATTACAGTTCTTTTCTTTTCCCGCTCCCGATCGGCCCAAACAGTATCCATAAATCCCCGTGCCGCTTAACCCTACAGTATGCTCAAGCTCTCGCCCATGATGGAGGCCTATGAGAAGTCCCTCCTGGACGAGCTCTATCGTGAAATTGCGATTGCAAAGGAGGCGCGTTCCCGGGGGCTCGATCCGAGCCTCGATGTCGAGATCCCGATTGCCAGCGATCTCGCGGACCGGGTCGAGGTGCTGGTCGGGATCAAGGGCGTGGCGGCGCGGATCCGTGAACTCGAATCACAGATGTCCCGTGAGGAGATCGCCCTTCGGATCGGCGATGATTTTGTTGCGAAAAAGTTTGGCGAGAAGGACACCATGGAGGTGCTCGACCACGCGATCCGCACTGCAATGGCCCTCCTGACAGAAGGTGTCGTCTCCGCACCAACGGAAGGTATCGCAAAGGTTGCGCTCGGCAGGAACGATGATGGCAGCGATTACCTGCTGATCTTCTACGCCGGCCCGATCCGGAGTGCCGGAGGCACGGCACAGGCCATGTCGGTGCTCGTAGGGGATTACGTGCGCCAGAAACTCGGGATCAACCGCTACATCGCCCGGGACGAGGAGGTCGAGCGGTATATCGAGGAGATCCGCCAGTACAACTCGATCATGAACCTCCAGTACCTCCCGAGCGAGAAGGAGATCCGGATCATCATCGAGAACTGCCCGGTCTGTGTCGATGGCGAAGCCACCGAGCAGGAGGAGGTCTCGGGTCACCGCAACCTTCCCCGGGTGGAGACGAATGCCGTCCGCGGTGGCATGGCGCTCGTCATCGGGGAAGGGATTGCCGGCAAGGCCCGCAAGCTCAAGAGCCGGGTCGAGAAGATGAAGATGGAGGGCTGGGACTGGCTCGACAAGCTGATCGCCGGGGCAGCTAAGAGCGGCGATGGTGAGAAGACCGTAGGCATCAAGCCGCTCGACAAGTACCTCCGCGACCTGATCGGCGGCCGTCCGGTCTTCTCCTATCCGATGAGGAAAGGTGGCTTCCGGCTCCGGTACGGGAGATCGCGGAATACGGGTTTTGCCGCTGCAGGGATGCATCCTGCAACGCTCTACATTCTCGGTGAGTTTCTCGCCACCGGCACCCAGATGAAGACCGAGCGGCCGGGCAAGGCCTGCGGGGTCGTGCCGGTCGATACCATCGAGGGCCCGACCGTCCGGTTGCGGGACGGTACCGTGCTCCGGATCGATGATGAGCCGACCGCACGGCGCCTCAACGCAGGGATCGAGCGGATCCTCGATGTCGGAGAGATACTCATATCCTACGGGGAGTTTCTGGAGAACAACCACCCGCTCGTGCCCGCCGGCTACTGCGCTGAGTGGTGGCAGCTCGACGTCGGTGATGGGATAAAGCCCCCCAGGAATGAAGCGGAAGCGCTGGAGTTTGCCCGGAACGGGGGATATCTCCACCCGGCATGGACCTGGTTCTGGGACGATATCTCCTCGGACCAGATCCGGGCGCTTGCCGATCATGTGGTAGCAACGGGAAGCGTGAAGGATGATATCCTGCATATCCCCAACGATCCGGCGATCAAGGAATCTCTTGAGATACTGCTCATCCCGCATGAAGTCCGCAACGATACCGTACAGCTCCGGACTTACCATGCGCTCCTTGCCGGGCTCGGGCTGGACGGGAACCTGAAAAAGCGGGATACATGGCAGACGGCCCCGGCCGATGCTGCCCCCCTCAATTTCGTGATGCACCTCTCCGGCCTGAAGATGCGGTCCCGGTCCGGGACGCGGATCGGCGGGCGCATGGGCCGGCCGGGCAAATCAAAGCCCCGAAAGATGAACCCGCCTCCCCATGTCCTCTTCCCGCTCGGCGACACCGGAGGGAGCCGGCGCTCGTTCCAGTCAGCCTCCGCCCACACCGAAGAAGTGGACGCAGAAAACACAGAGCTCGACTTCCAGCAGGAGGGAGGGATCATCGAGATCGAAGTGGGGCGCCGGCGGTGTTCGCAGTGCAACGCGATCACCTACCTCAACCAGTGCGATAAGTGCGGCGGGCATACCGTCGCCATCTTCACCTGTTCGAAGTGCGGCCATGAGATCCCGCAGGACCGGTGCCCGGACTGCGATGCTCCCGCCATGTGCAGCCAGCGGGTCAGCCTGAACGTGAAGGCAGAGTACGCAAAGGCCATGGAACGCATGGGGCTCAAAGCAGACAGCCTCGCGCTCGTCAAGGGGGTCAAAGGAATGATCTCGCGGGAGAAGTCCATGGAGGCAATGGAGAAGGGTATTCTGCGGGCACAGCAGAACATCTTCGTCTTCAAGGACGGCACGACCCGGTTCGACATGATCGACCTGCCCCTCACCCACATCCGCCCGGATGAGGTCCGGGTCTCCGTGGAAAAACTCCGCTCGCTTGGTTATACCAAAGACACGCATGGCTACGATCTCCAGAACGGGTCGCAGGTAGTGGAACTCCATGCCCAGGATATCCTAGTCTCCGACTCCTGTGCCGAATGGCTTGTCAGCGTGACAAAGTTCATGGACGAGCTGCTCGTCAAATGCTATGGCCTTGAACCGTTCTACAGGATCCAGAAACCCGCAGACCTCGTGGGACACCTTGTCATCGGTCTTGCACCGCACACGAGCGCCGGTGTCCTTGCCCGGATCATCGGGTTCACGCGGGCGAACGTGGGGTACGCCCACCCGTTCTTCCATGCCTCCAAGAGGAGGAACTGCTTCTACGGCGATACCGAGATCGAGGTGTATGACGGGAAGACCTGGGAAAAGACTCCTGTACGGAAGTTCGTGCTGGAGAACTTCGATCTCAGCCGGCCCGGCCTGGACCGGCTCGGTACGTACTACTCGGACCCGGTCCGGCCGTTCTTCACCCGTGCCGTTGACACGAACGGCCAGATCCATATCCGGAAGGTAACCTCGGTCTCCATCCACCGTTCACCGGTGTCACTGATCCGGTTCACCACTTCGCGGGGAAAGGAGCTCGTTGTAACTCCCGATCACGCGATGCTGGTCTGGGATACCGGGTATCTCCGCAAGATCAGGGCACTGGAGCTCAAACCCGGCGATTCTGTGCCGGTCTTCGAAGGCTCCTGTGTCATCTCCGACACCATAAAACTGGCCGAACCGGTTCCTGCTCCTGAAGACCGGGTCTACTGCCTGACGGTTGCTGATGACCACACGCTGGTCGCAAACGGCATCTTCACCGGCCAGTGCGATGGCGATGAGGACTGCATCATGCTCCTCCTCGACGGCCTGATCAACTTCTCGCGCTCGTTTCTGCCGCAGAACCGGGGCGGTTCGATGGATGCCCCGCTTGTCCTGACGAGCCGGATCGACCCGGCCGAGATCGACAAGGAGGCCCTCAACGTTGACGTCTGCGACCATTACCCGATCGAGGTCTATACCAGCGCCCTTGCATATGCCGAGCCAAAGACTATCGTCAAGCTCATCGACCGGGTGGAAAACCGGATCGGGACGCCGGCCCAGCTCGAAGGGTTCCAGTTCACCCACGACACCTCGGATATCTCGGCAGGCCCGCTTGAATCAATGTACACCCAGCTCAAGAGCATGACCGACAAACTTGAGGCGGAGCTGGTGCTTGCCGAGAAGATCCGGGCGGTCGATGCAGACGATGTGGCAGAACGGGTGCTCAATACCCACTTCATCCGCGACCTCATGGGCAACCTCTCGGCCTTCTCCAAGCAGAAGTTCCGGTGCACCAAGTGCAACACGAGTTACCGGCGGATGCCCCTTGCGGGCAAGTGTATGAAGTTCAAGGGCAAGGGAATCTGCAATGGCAACATCATCCCCACGGTCCACGAGGGTTCGGTGAAGAAGTACCTGGAGATGTCCCGCGAGATCTGCCGGAAGTACAAGGTCTCGGAATACACCAAGCAGCGGGTCGAGGTGATCGACCTTGCGATCGAGTCCACGTTCGGCGAGGAGAAGCAGCAGCAGCTCGGCCTTGCGGACTTTATGTAACTTTTTTTTGGTTTTTTAAAGGGTCGTGATTCCCGCCATGATGAGCGCAAACAGGGTCAGGTCGTACATTCCGTGCGAGATCGCGCTTGTCGACGTGTTGGTATATCTTCGCAGCACCCCGAAACAGAGGCCAACGAGAAGAACGCTCAGCAGCCCGTCCCACGCGTACTGGTAGGCATGCATTGAGGCAAAGACGAGTGCCGAAAGGAGGATGCCGAACCGTGGCTGGATAACCCCGCGGACCGCGAGTTCCTCGCCAATCCCGGCCGAGACCGATGCCATGATGGCCGCGAGCGGTGTGAACGAGGCCACAAAGAGGTTGTTCACGAGCGTATCATCGGTCGTGGGGATCCCGTACGCGGCAAAGAGGGCGGCTACGGCATCGTCGAAACACCAGAAAAACCCGACCAGCAGCACGCCGGTAGCGATCCCGATCAGGATCTGGCGGGCGGGCGGGCGGACGAGTCCAAGGCGTTCGAGGGTGGCAGGAACATCCCTGCGTACCCAGAGTCCGACTAAAAAGAACGATCCGATGACCGTCCAGACAAGCGTGAACGAGTCGAGTCTGAACGATGAACCCGGCTCCTCCGACCCGATCCCGAGCATCGCCTGCAGGTCTGCATTCAGGAACGGGGCATTGCCGGTCAGGATGAGCGGGATGAGGGGCATTACGATGAGGGCGAGGACACAGACGAGCCCGATCGTATGGGTGAAGGAGTCGGGATCGAAGGGCAGCACCCGGGCCAGGTGTCCCCGGAACCAGCGGGAGAACCCGATCAGGCTTGCGAGTCCTGCACCCAGGGAGAGGAGAAGCGTCCATCCGACGGTTGCGAGCGGCAGCGAGTCCAGGTCCGGAGCAATGGCATCCGGGTCCGGCGAGAATGCGGCAATCGGGGCAAGCGTGATCACCAGGGTGAGGGCAAAGAGTACGAAGAGCAGACAGAGGAGCCAGAGCGTTGCGACAAGGCGGACCCACGCGTGCTTCTCTCCCATGTGGGCGAGAAGGGCGAGGATCACGAACGGGGCAACCATGCCGCCGGCCAGCACAAACTCGCCCAGGTCCCCGGAAAGGTTGCCAGCCGAGAGGCACAGGAGGGCACTGAAGAACGCGATCAGCGGGAGGATGATGAAAAAATCCCGGTATTTACTCTCGTTCAGCCGCGAAAACATCCTGACCATATAGGACGACCGGGAATTAATGCCTTTTTTTACCCGGATGCGTGGGCGTAACGGGCGGGATCGCGGGCTCTCTGATCCGTGCCCTTATGTATTCCCTCGCCAACAGTACTGGCACCGGGGGGATGGCAGGTCCTGCCAATGGCGACAGGCCGGCGATCCGGTGTTCAGATCTGGCATCAGGGCATGTTTGTCAGAACTCAAAGCCTTTTACATTCCGGAACCAACATTATTCCAAGCGAGAATATCTAAGTGGCCAACAGAGGCGGACTCAAGATCCGTTCCCGCAGGGGTTCGCAGGTTCAACTCCTGCTTCTCGCATCCAATTCCCGAACCATCTGTTTTTTTAATTCTTGCAGGAACCGCACGAAATTCTTTTTTGATAAAATACCTGCACCCCGCTTTTACCCATCGCCAGCGTTCCCCCCGCAACCCGGCATTCCTGTCCGGACGCACTCCCGGATCAGGTTCCGAACGTCAGAGAGGGGGGGTCGCGTGGGTACAAACCCGATTCTCTGGCCGCACAGAACCTGCATTTTCCCCACCGCGTCTTCCAGGCCAGACCTCCCCATTTCACGTCGGCAATTATGCCCGGATAAGAGCGCGGATCAAAGAAAATTCCTGCATCTGGATCCTTGGCGCTCATTGGTTTGTACCCACGCGACCCCCCCATCGCGATCCGGATCCTGGTGCGAAAACCGGCATTTTTACGACGGCTGGTTATGTGTGGGTGGTGTAAATGGGCTTGGGGGGGTCGCATGGGTACAACATATTTTCAGGTGCCCTATCATGCACGAACGGGCGGGCTCCTCGCTTCAGTACAACCCGGTTCCGCTAACACCCTCCGCCCCACAAGCTCCCGTCAACATCCCCCGCAATGTTAGTGAAGGGCATCCCGGTCGATCATCGGATACAGCGACCGGACGACAAATGACGTGCCGTTTTGTGTATGGTACCCTACCAGGTCTTCCATGGTCTCTACCACGTGGGTAATGATGCCGGTTTCATCCCGTATTGCCGCTGCTGTAAAAAAAACCCAGTTCCCTTCGCCGGGGTGAATCTTTGAGAAGGTGATGCCTTCCCACGTATCGTCAGGATACGAGGATTTTTTGCAGTTCTCCGGGAAAAGCTGTGAAATCTCGTCGAATTTTTCATCGATGATAAGATCGGCAAGCAACGGCCGATCCCGGTCGTAAAAAAAGGTGCCAAACGTCGTTGCACCAATCATCTGAGCTGCCCTCATCCCGGAGAACTTTTCCATCGCTGTATTCCAGGAGATGATACGGTGATCTGTATCGATCACCAGCTGGGGCACGGGGGATCCACGGATAATCGCATCGAGTTTCTTCTCCTGTTCTTCAAGTTTCGTCTCGGTTGCGATACGATCCGTGATATCGATGCCAATTGACTGGTACTCGATAATTTTTCCCCGCTTGTCATAGAATGCCCGGATCGTCCACTGGTGCCAGATCGTTGTGCCATCCCTGCCGGGAAATTCGAGCGTTATGGTCTCTGCCGAATATTCATGACCGATTTTTTTAATCGCATCCTTAACGATGGCCTGGTTCTCCAAAGAAAGCAGGGAAAATACCTGCGTGCCGATAAGATCGCCGACATCTTTTTGCATGAACGCAGAGAAATTCTCATTCGCGAACGTGAGCGTCCCGTCCGACTCGTAATTGCAGACATAGGCCGGCATGTCCTCAACGAGAGCCCGGTATTTCTGCCGGCTGATCTGGATTGTATCTTTTGCCCTCCGGTGTCCCTCCATCTCGGTTTTTAAGTGTTCATTTGTCTCCTGTAATTCTGCGGTGCGCCGGTCCACCATGGATTCAAGGTGCTTCTGGTATTGCTTGAGTTCAGTAATATCATCTAAAATGATCGAAGCACAGGACTGCCCGTTCTCATCAACAACAGGAACCATCCTGACAATGAAACTGAATTTTTTCCCGTCCCGTTCAAAGGATTTCTCCGTGGTATATGTCTTACCGTCGATGACTGTTTTTATCGTTTCCGGAAATGTGCCGGAAAAACTTGCAGATAACCTGGATTGGAGCATATTATGGCCGATCACCGTTTCGCGTTTCAGGGAAAATATCCGGAGAAATGCATCGTTTACCTCCCGGATAAACAATTCCTGGTCGACAATGAGCATGGGTGACAAGAAAAGGTCAAGAACAGAAGAAAGCGGGAGTCGTGTGGCCAGTGTATAGATCTTGGCCTGCCCGAACTGCCGCATCTCGGCCTGCCCGGAAAACCGGAGACTCTCAAGGTACCGTGCCGTAGATACCCGGTTGAGGGACAACGCATCTGCGATTTCACTGATGGTCATCCCCTTTGGATGCGTTCTGAGGATCTCTTTGATGCGTGTGATCTCTTCATCCCGGTGATTCATAGAAATACAGATTCTTGAATATAAAGTTTCTGCCGGGATGACAATATGAACATTATGGTTGTTGTCTGCCATTCCTGTGCACAACGTATCTCCAGCCTTATATACCGCGCCATATCAGGGATTATTGATTTCTGACTGTTCATACTGTATCAGAATGCGAAAGAGCGGATATGCGGGAAAGATTTCCCAAAATGACCCGTTTTCTGTGCGCATTTCCATCAATTCCTTGAACGTTACCGGTGCACCCGGGAAATCCCGGTGCACTATGACGGATCAAACCAAGCCAAACAAAACCAACATCAGGCGACAAGTATGGAAAAACAGGAAATTCTTGATCTCTTTAAAAGCGCTGAACACGGAGATCTCTCGGCTCTCAACCATATACGTGAGCAGTTTCTCCAGCTCAATGAGATGAACAACGGTCTTTCCGAGATACAGGACGTCCTCAGGAAGATCTCATTAAATGATTTTACCGTGACGGTCAAAGGAACCTATTCCGGTACGCTTGCAGACGTGGCACGCGAAGTAAATATCACGCAGGAGCGTCTCCTCCACCTGCAGGCAACGGCAAACCACATCGCTGCCGGCAACATCGGCGACCTTGTGGAATTCAAAAAGATCGGGAGGAGATGCGATAACGACGAAATGGTGCCGGCATTTACCCGGATGATGACCGCTGTTTCTGCCATGATCAGTGACGTGAACCGGCTGTCTGCCGCCGCAAAAGAAGGCGGGCTCTCGGTACGGGCCGACGCAGCTCAGCACCAGGGAGAGTTCCGGACGATCATCGAAGGATTCAACAGTACCCTTGATGCGATCACGCTCCCCCTCAATGAAGGCATGCGGGTTTCCCACGAACTCTCAAAAGGGAATTTCTCCGCACGCATGGACGAGAGCGTCCATGTGTCAGGTGATTTTGCAAAATTCCGCGATGCGTTAAACGGCATCGGTAGCAATGTCTCAGTAGCAGTATCCGAGATCACCCGGGTAGCGGATGCGTATGCAAAGTACGACTTTACCGCTCATGTCGACAGCACCACGAACCTGTCCGGGGATTTTGTCGAGCTCCTTACCTCGTTAAACAAGATCGGCACGGAAGTTTCCGAAGCAATTAACCTGGTCAATGTGCAGGTAAAGAACCTGTCCCGGGAAGCAAGCGAGACCGCCTCCGGTCTTTCCCAGATGTCCCTGGGCTCTGAAGCGATCGCGAAGAACACTACGCATGTCCATGAGAACATGGAAAAGGGAAGCAATGGCATCACGCAGGTATCAAAAGCAATGGAAGACCTCTCTGCCGCTGTTGAGGAGATCACAACGAACATGGAAATGGTCTCAAATTTAACGAAAAAAACCAAAGATCTCAGTAATAACGGTGTCGGGCTTTCCCGGAAGGCGAATGACAGCATGAGCCGGATCAACGATGCGACATCTGTAGTGAATACGAGCATCTCGGAAATCAGTGTAAAGATGAGTGAGATCGGCAAGATTGTCGGTATCATCCGCGATCTCGCAAACCAGACAAACCTGCTCGCCCTCAATGCCGCCATTGAAGCCGCCCGCGCCGGTGAAGCCGGGCGGGGATTCGCGGTTGTTGCTGCGGAGGTGAAATCGCTTGCACAGGAATCCCGCACCTCTGCAGAAAATATTGAGACCATGATCGGGGACCTCCAGAAGCGGGCGAACCATGCAGCAGAAGCGGTTACCGTTGCGACAAAGGAAGTCAGCACCGGCAGCAGAGATGTAGAGGACACTATCAAGGTGTTTGACCAGATCGTAGAATCGATCGAACAGGTTTCAAGAAACACCGATGAAGTTGCCGCTGCAACCGAAGAACAGGCCGCAACCACCGAAGAGATTACCGCAAGCGTTAACGAAGTAACAAGGCTCTTTGAAGAAACTGAAAAGGAATCCTCCGACACCGCTGCGGCAACTGAAGAGTCGCTTGCGTCCATTGAAGAGATCAACCAGGCGATGGGGGATGTCAACAAGGTTGTTGCAAATCTCAACGCTGAAATGACAAAATTCAGCGTGTAGGAGGGGTTTGCCGCATGCCAGCAGAAAACAGCCCGTATGACAGGAACCGCCAGGTATCGTCATCGCCTGATACCCCGGGAAACATGCCGGAAAAGATCCAGGTCGTGGAGTTCCTTCTGGGTAAAGAGCACTATGCCATCGATCTCTACGATGTCAAGGAAGTCGTCGATTACACATCGATCACCCGGTTACCGAATACCCCGGCCTACATCAAAGGCATCATCGATCTGCGGGGAGAGATCACGACCATTATCGATCTCAAGGAACGGCTCAATGTCACTGCGGAAATAAACAGCGCCAGCGATGACAACCGGCGGATTATCGTCCTCGATGAAAAGTTAACCGGTGTCAAGATGGGGATCATTGTCGATGATGTCCTCTCCGTTTCAACATTCGATCATGCGGATGTCGATCGCTCATCAGCCTCGCTCTATAACGACGATGCGGCAATCATGGGAATAATCCGGAAAAAAGTCCGGGTTCGCGACAAGGATGTCTCCGATCTGATTGTCTGGATTGGCATACGCCAGATCCTCAAAGATGTCGATTGCATTAAATCCTGAAATTTCAGCGTCAGTTAAGGCAGGATAACAAAATCGGGCACAATTACGGATGATCAAGGTGTAAAAAAAATGATACGTGCATTGTACGTCGATGATGAACCGGCGCTTCTTGAAATCGGGAAACTTTTTCTTGAACGGTCCCATGATATCACCATCGATACGGATCTCTCGGCAAATGATGCGCTCGACAAGGCCAGAATCGGCCGGTATGATGCCATCATCTCTGATTACCAGATGCCGGAGATGGATGGCATCTCGCTTCTCAAGCATATCCGCAGCGACAACAGGCAAAAAACCCCCTTTATCCTGTTTACCGGTAAGGGCAGGGAGGAAGTGGTCATTGACGCGCTGAACAACGGCGCTGATTATTATCTCCAGAAAGGCGGTGACCCCAAAGCGCAGTTTGCCGAGCTCAGGAACATGCTGATCCAGGCAGTTCAACGGAGAAAAATTGAAGATGAACTCAAAAAAAGCGAGGAGCGGTACCGTAATGTCGTTGAGGACCAGACGGAAGCCATCTGCCGTTTCCGCCCGGATGGTACGCATGTGTTTGCCAATGCCGCCTATTGCGCGCTTGTCGGGAAGAAAAAGGAGGATGTGATCGGAAAAAAGTGCATCCCGAATATTCCCAAGGAAGATCTTGCAGTAACTAAAAATTACCTGCAATCCCTCACACCGGGCAATCCCAAGGGATGCATGACGCAGCGCATTACCATGGCTGACGGATCGATCCGCTGGGTGCGGTGCAATGACCGGGCAATCTTCGATGACAAGGGTAAGGTGATCGAGTACCAGTCCGTTGCACGGGATATTACCGAGCAGAAAAAGGTGGAAGACGCCCTGCTCGATTCGCAGAGGATACAGCAGTACATTATCAATTTTATGCCGGATGCGATGTATGCGATCGATGCTGCGGGAAAGGTGATCGTATGGAATAAGGCCGCGGAGGTAATGACCGGTGTTTGTGCAGGAGATATGATCGGTAAGTCCGATCATGAGTACGCTGTCCCCTTCTACGGCAAACGGATTCCCACCCTGGTTGATCTCATCCTCCACCCGGGCACTCCGCAGCGTTCTCCCTACGAACATGTCCAGAAAACCGAAGGGACGACGCTTATTTCCGAATCGCACGCGGCATTTCCTGACGGCAGGACAATAGATATATGGATCAAGGCATCCCCACTCTACGATCATGAAGGGAACATTTCAGGTGCACTGTCGGTCATCCACGATGTGTCTGCCTATAAGCAGCTTGAAGTGGCACTCCTGCAGGCAAACCGGAAGCTCAACCTGATGAGTGCAGTGACCCGGCATGGCATCCTCAATAAGCTTACCGCACTGAATGCCTACCTTGACCTGATCAAAACCGAAGCTCCCACACCCTCCATTTCACAACGTATTGACCGGATAGAGTCAACGGCAGAGGCAATACGCCGACAGATTGAATCCACCCGTCAATACCAGGACCTGGGGGTAAAAGCTCCGCTCTGGCACAAGGTTTCCGATTGTTTCGGTATGGCGTTTACCCACTCCCACGGGGAAATCAAAAAGGTGCGGTGCATCAATCACCTTGGCGGGCTTGATCTCTATGCCGATCCGCTGCTTGAGCAGGTCTTTGCGAATCTTATCGAAAATTCCCTGATACACAACCCGGATCTGACAGAGATCTCATGCTCCTATGAGAAAACCGGCAACGGGCTTATGATCATCTACAAGGACAACGGGATTGGTATCCCTGAGACTGAAAAAGAATCGGTATTCCTGGAGGGCTATGGAAAGAACAGCGGTCTCGGGTTGTTCTTTGTCCGGGAGATCCTTGAGATTACCGGTATCTCCATCAGTGAAACCGGAAAAGCCGGTAACGGCGTGAGGTTTGAACTTCACGTGCCGGAAGGACGCTATGCGATTCGGATTTCCGGTACCACGCCGCGGGGTGCGACTCTGACCGGGGCTCACCTGTGACGGGGTAGGGGGAATAACTGTATTCCTCCAAAGGAGCCGGCCTTCCGCTATACCGGCCTCCTGCCGCCATGCTGATGACGTGGAAATGGTTGCGGGGACACATTTTCAGAATCGTACTCTTGTCCGACAGGTAACAATCAAAAATAAGGCTCTGGAGAACCTGGCATTATTCAAAGAATCAGGTGTGTATTATGATAATGGTGGGTTTTCATGGTAACGAACATGCGCCCATGGGCGTGATATATACGCTGAAAACTAACACCGGGGAATTTCCATTTTCATAACAAACGAATATGAACCGGTTGTGTTTACTCCGGAACTTTGAAAATCAATAATAAAGTATGAGGGTTTCCTGCATCAGGATCCTTGGCACTCATTGATTTGTACCCACGCGACCCCCCCATCGCGATCCGGGTCCTGGTGCCAAAACCGGCATTTTTACGACGGTATAGTGTGCGCTCGTGGTATCGGGGGGGTTGGGGGGGTCGCGTGGGTACAACATATTTTCAGGTGCCCTCTCATGCACGAACGGGCGGGCCCCCTCGCTTCAGTCCTCCCCGGTTCCGCCACTCCCCCCTGTCATACCGGCCCCCTGCCAGCGTGTCCCGCAGATGTCCCCTTCTGGCAGAAGACAAAGGTTGATGTATTTGTATCCCTATTAAGAATAGACACGATTCCGGCGATCTTCATTACCCGCCGGAAACTCCTGCACACGCACCGTATGCAGGATGAATGCGGACGATGGCAGAGATGTCATCATAACGACACAGGCCCAAATGAAGATACCGGTGCCTGTGCAGGTCACGATGATCCACGGTCCCGTGGTGATGGCCTGCGTACGAGGCCCTGGATGATACCAGCATGTACGGTAACCTGAGGCCTGCGTATGGCCTGCCCGGATCCCGGGCAGCAGGGAAACGCTCGTGTTCCCATACCGAAGATCCACCAATCATTCGGGAAAAATACCCATCAGATACCTGATACAGGAGATACAACAACAATGGAAATAGAAATTATTGCCGTAGGCGGATATGATGAAGTCGGGCGGAACATGACCGCTGTCCGCGTCGGAAAGGAGATCGTCATCTTTGACATGGGCCTCCGCCTGGACCAGCTGATGATCCACGAGGATGCGGAAGTCGACGAGATGCATTCCCTTGACCTGATCAAGATCAAGGCAATCCCGGATGACACCGTGCTGCAGAATGTCGAAGGCACCGTGAAGGCCATCGTCTGCTCCCACGGGCACCTCGACCATATCTGGGCGATCCCGAAACTTGCGCACCGGTACAAGGCGCCCATCATCGCGACACCGTATGCAACGGAACTTATCCGCCAGCAGATCTCGGGCGAGAAGAAATTCGGCGTAGGCAACAAGCTCTTTGCGCTCAGCGCCGGGCAGAAATACACGATCTCCCCGAACATTATCCTGGAATTCGTGCACACGCAGCACTCGATCATCGATACCGTGACCCCGGTGCTTCACACCCCTCACGGTGCGATCGTCTATGCCTGCGACTTCAAGTTCGACCGGACGCCGGTCATCGGCAAACCGCCGGACTTTGCCCGGTTCCGCCAGATCGGCAAGGAGGGTGTGCTGGCCCTTATCGTGGAGAGCACGTACATCCACCGCCCGGGCCGGTGTCCCAGCGAGCGGATCGCCCGGGACCTCGTGCGGGATGTCATCACCAGTTTCGAGGACGACAAGAATGCGATGATCGTATCAACGTTCTCGTCGCATATCTCCCGGGTCAAGACCATTGCGGAATGTGCCCACGAGATCGGCAGGAAACCGGTCTTCCTCGGCCGCTCCATGCAGAAATATTCCGTTACCGCGGAACAGATGAAGTTCGTCTCGTTCCCCCCGACTACGAGCGTCTTTGGGGACCGACGGACCGTGGATCGCGTGATGCGCCGGATGATGAAGGAAGGAAAGGAGAAGTTCCTGCCGATCGTTACCGGCCACCAGGGCGAGCCCGGTTCGATCCTCACCCGCCTTGCGCATGGCGACACCCCGTACCAGCTGAGCAAGGGTGACAAGGTGCTCTTCTCGGCGAACGTGATCCCGAACCCGATGAACTTCGGGCAGCGTTACGTGGTTGAACAGCTGCTCAGGAAGACCGGCGCCCGGATCTTCGAGGACCTGCACGTGAGTGGCCATGCCTACCGGGAAGACCACTACGAGTTCCTCCAGCTGCTCCAGCCCCAGCATATCATCCCCGCTCACGCGGACCTGCAGATGACCGCGGGATATGCGGAGTTTGCCGGCGATCTCGGATACGTGGTGAACAAGACGGTCCACCCGATGAAGAACGGGCAGCGGCTCCGGATCACCTGAGATCCGGTGTTGCCCGACAATGTAATCTGTTTTTACCGGCCCTGCGCCGGAACCGCACCTTCCCGGGTCTGAATCCGGTCACGCTCTCAAAACATGAACATGAGAATGATCGGGACTGTGACAAGGCTGATGAGATAGGTGCTTATGACAAGGGCCGCAGCAAGCCTGCCGTCACACCCGTACCGGCTGGCAAGAACCGTTGCGACTGCCCCGGAGGGCATTGCTGCGATGATCACCAGCACCTGCTGGTACATCACCGGCTGGCCAAGGACAGATGCCCCGCAGAAGGCGAGAAGGGGCAGAACCAGCATCTGGATTCCCGCGACAATACCCAGGACCGGGAGGAGGACCCGGAGCGATACCGGCCTGATGAGAAGGCCGATGGAGATCCAGACCAGCAGCTCAAGGGAATTATGGATAACCGCGAAAAAGTCGGTAAAGACATCGTAATAGATAGAGGCACCGGGAATGTTGAAAAAAGCAAACACCGTAGCAGAAACCAGTCCCAGCACGAATGCAAGGAAGATGGGTGTGGCAAAGAATTTTTTCAGCACGGACAGGACTGATGTCTGCTCCCCCTTTGCCCAGGTGCCAAAGTATCCGGCGATCAGGACGCCTATCGTGAAGAAGGGGATGGCAACCCCGAATGTTCCGATCACGAGGCCCAGTGACATCTCCGTACTCGCAGGACCGAATATCTCGCTGATGACAGGTGAGGCAACGGTATATGTGCTGCCGAACGCAGAGAGCAGGACGATTGTTCCGGTTGTTGCAGCGGGCAGGTGGTAATACCGGCAGATCGCCCACGAGATCAGGACACCGGCAACAATCGTACCGATCATGATGAGAACCGGGACCACCCATTCGGCACGGATGGTGCTCGTTGCCAGACTTGCAAAGATGATTGCCGGCAGGGCGAGTTCCGTGACGAGCCGGTCGAAGACCTGCTGGTGACTGTCGTTGAAGATCCCCCTCATCCGGAGAAGCTGGACGATTACCACGATGAGGAGGAACATGACCACATACTGGATCTGGGGCATGAACACAGACGTCATAGCCCATCACCCCATCTTTTTGAAGGACTGAAGCCCTCCGATCGGACACCTTCGGATCGTGCTGTTTTTTTCTGTATCGGGGTGAGCGGGAAGGGTGTCATGATCGATTCGTTCAGATAAAGAAGTACGATATCAGTGGGATGGTCAGAAGGCTCACGATATAGGTTGCAACAACGAGGGCTGAGGCCAGCGGGCCGTCGCACCCGTACCGGTCGGCAATGACCGCGGCGACCGCCCCCGAGGGCATCGCAGCCTCGATCACGAGGATCTCGGTAGGGAGACTGGCAAGGGATGCCGCGGATGCCCCGCATAAGACAAATACCGGCTGGAGGAAGAGTTTGATGCCGACAATGAGCAGGAAGAGCGGGAAGATATTGCGGAGCTGGACAGGTTTGAGCATGAGGCCGATCGAGACCGCGACAAGGATCTCAAGGCCGTTATTGAAGAAACCGAAGAACGTGACCCAGAACTGCCCCTCAAGGAATGTGGATGCCGCCGGGATCTGCGAGACAATAAGCCCAAGGATAAATGCGATGAAAATGGGTGAAACAAAGAAATTTTTGATCACCGGCCAGACCTCGGTCTTCTTCCCCCCTTCCTGGCTGCCGAACCATGCTGCCATCAGGACACCTATCGTGAAGAACGGGATGCAGACCCCGAACTCACCGATCAGGAGGCCGATTGCCATGGCCTCGCTGTTGGACCCGAATGTCTGGCTGATCAGGGGATAAGCCAGGGTCGATGTACTCCCAAAACCGGCGAGCAGGACAAGGGATCCGGTTACGCCCCAGGAGAGTTTCATGGCCCGGCATGCGAGATAGGCAAGGAAGCAGCAGAGGATAATGGACCCGATCATCACTCCCGCTGATATGAGCTGATCGAGATAGATCGTGCTGATGGCAAGCGTGGAGAAGATCGTCACCGGCAGGGCGAGTTCAGTGACAAGGCGGTTGAAGACCGGCTGGTGGCTGTCATTGAAGATTCCCTGTCTCTTCAGGATCTGGATAAGAAGGACAAGAAGGAAAAAAATTGCCACGGATTTCAGCAGCGGGTAGAGTTGATCCATGGGTTGTCACGGTAACGATGAGATCTATACCATGAATTTCTTCTCAAACAGGTAAAAAAGATATGATTTGGATCGCAGTTCTGGCGTCGATACTATTTTTGGGGGGTTACGCTCCTTAAAAAGAGTTACCGGGGCTGTTCCCTTGCATTGAGTTTTGCTGCGATGATGAAATCATTCAGGGTGAGACCGCCGGCAGGATAGGTATAGAGCGAGACTTCCACCTGTTTTGACTCCTTCATGCAGATGTCCGGGAAGTGACCTTGCTCGGTTGCAAGGGCAGCGATCTCGTTGAAGAACGCGATGCACGCTGCTGCGTCGGCCTGCCCGAATTTCCTGGTGAGGTGACCGCCGGTGAGTATCCAGCCCGGCACCTGGGCAAGGAGTTCCATCGTCTCTTTGCGGGTAAGTGGGGGAGATCCGGCTTTATAGGTGGTGCACTGAGTCTGTGCGAGTTCCATGGTTATTTCTCGGTGCGCAGGACAAAAAAAGTTTCTCCACGGGAAATACAGCACAATGCTGCTCCCGCCAGAGGTTTTGCAGGTTATCCGGCAACTGCGGTCGGTTGTGCTTTCCCGCTCTGCACCTGCATGACAACCATCACGATCAGGGAGATAGGGAGAGCGATCACGATCGGGTCTACGGCAGTCCATGGTGCGCCAAGGAGCGTGACCCTGCCGAAGACTGCCTGGCAGAGGCCCAGGGGTTTTGCTTCTGCTGCGTGGAAGAATGCAGTCCAGGCAAACCAGACAACGGCACCGGTGACCATGCTGCACAGCGCAGCCTTTGTTGAGGGAACCTTTGCATACACGCCGACAGCAAATGCCGGCAGGAAGGCGCAGGCACAGAGTCCCATGAACATCGCGGTGGCCCGGGCAATGATGCTGATGGGGAGGAGAAAGGCGAGGATGGTCGAGAGCACCATCATGATGACGATCCCGTACTTGTGGGCCTGCATGGAGAGGGCGCACTCCTTCCCCCTGCCCCAGAGGTCGCAGATGAGGGCCGTTCCCATTGCATGGTAGAGGGCCGAGAGCGTGGACATGGCAGCTGCAAGAAGCGTCAGCATGAAGATGATGACAAAGATGTCGGGCATCGCCTGATTGATGAAGAGCGGCATGATCGCGTCCACGTTGCCGCCCGCGGCATCGATGGCGATCTTGCCCGAGGTCTGGTAGAAATACACGTTGCTGAGCGCACCGACCGTGAACGCGACACCGGTCATCATCAGGATGAACGGCCCGCCCACGAGCACCGCCCGGTTCAGGGACTTGTTGTCCTTTGCCGTCATGAACCGGACCACGAGCTGCGGCTGGGCAAGGACGCCAATCCCGACCCCGAGCACCAGCGTTGTCACCACGGTGAACCAGATCGGGGAACCGAGGGACGGCATGGCGGTCCAGCCGGTCATACCCTGGTCAGCGAGCGCTTTCGGTACAAGGCCGGCCATGTTCGTGAGGGCGGTGGAGCCCGCGGTGAACCCGCCGACTGCAATGAGCGTGAGGGCGAGGAGGACAGTCATCCCGATCAGCATGATCGTGCCCTGGAAGGCATCGGTGTACATGACCGCGATCAGCCCGCCGAAGACCACGTACACTGCCGTGATCAGGGCAAAGAGGATCAGCGAGGTTGCATAATCGATCCCGAGCGTTGGCTCGATGAACCGGGCGCCCCCGATGAGGATGGCAGCGGTGTAGAGCGGCATCGAGACAACGATGATGAACCCGGCAATGTACTGCATGAGCGGGGACTTGTAGATCTTGCACATCAGGTCAGGGAAGGTGACGGCACGGAGCCGCTGCCCGATCTCCCGGGTCTTCTTGCCGAAGATCACGAAGGCCAGGAGGATGCCGACGCCGATGTTCAGCACGGTGAGCCAGATCAGTCCCATGCCGAGGTTCGCGGCCTGCCCGCCGAACCCGATGATGGCCGACGTGGAGATGAACGTGGCACCGTACGAGAGCGCGATTATCACCGGGTGACTGTCCCGCCCGGCAACCAGGTAATCCTCGGTGCTTTTGGTCTTTTTGTAGCCCAGGTAACCGATGATGAGCGTGGCTGCAAGGTAGATGATGACCAGTACCGTCATCGTCAGGGTGTCAACTGCCATTGCCGTTCTCCTCGTTCCAGTGCAGCAAGCCGTACACAATACACGCCAGCGTAAATCCGATGGCCAGCCCGTAGCCGAGCAATATCTGAGGATCAGGAATTCCAAAGATCATGAGAAACCTCTGGTAAACTCTTCATCACGACATTACGCGGGGACCCAGATTGAGCAGGTCCCCTATCTAAAGAAGAATGCGTTGCACGGGCTGACGAAAGAAACGATAGAATATACCCGTGGTGATATCATTGTTTACCGGATAATACTCTGGATACCGGTATATATAATTGTTTGCAGATGTACCCTGATGTACAATCCCGATCAATGCTAAAGAATAGCACGGGGCGCAAAAGACCATATCGGTGGAAACATAACCCTCATCCTGATACACCCGTGACATCCGTCTTCTCTTCCCTCCATGAGTCCCTCCAGCAGGTACTTGCCCAGCGGCTCGACTGGTCCGATCTGCGCGAGGTGCAGGAGCAGGCATATGCGGCAGTGACCGGGGGTAATGATGCCCTCCTCATCGCACCGACTGCCGGTGGCAAATCCGAAGCAGCCCTCATCCCGGTGATGGATGATATCCTGAAGAACGGCCGGGCCGGAGTGACCTGTCTCTATCTTTCCCCTTTGAAGGCCCTCATCAACGATCAGGAGGAGCGGTTCCGTGTCTTCTGCGTCCCGACATCCCTGTCCGTGATGAAATGGCACGGGGATGTCCCGAAAGGCGACCGGTCGTGGAAGGATGAGCCACCCCACTTCCTGATGATCACCCCCGAATCGCTCGAAGTGCTCCTGCAGGAGAGGACCCTGTCGGCCGACCTGCGGCAGGTGCGCTATATCATCATCGACGAACTGCACGCGTTTGTCGAGTCCGAGCGGGGCGTGCACCTCAAGGTGCTGCTGGACCGGATGGACCAGCTGGCGAAACGGAAGATCCAGCGGATAGGCCTATCGGCAACCACCGGGAACCCTGAAGAGATCCTGCACTGGCTCTCGGATGATCGCCGGGGGGCTGTACTGGTGGCAGTCCCGGCCCCGCCCCAAGAGAAACAGTTCAGTTTCCTCGTCGAGCCGGCAGAAGGAAAGCGGGTCGATGCCGTTGCCGGTATCGTCAAAGGCAGGAAAGCGCTTGTCTTCGTGAACAGCCGGAGCAGTGCGGAGAACCTGGCCTCCGCCCTCCGCGGCCGGATCAGCAACCTGCACATCCACCACTCATCGCTCTCCTCAGAGACGCGGAAGTCTGCCGAGGACGCATTTCTTGCCCAGGGCGGGGCCTGCATCATCTGCACGAGCACGCTCGAACTGGGCATCGATATCGGCGATCTCGATGTCGTGGTCCAGGTCGGTCCGCCGGACTCGGTCTCCTCGTTCCTCCAGCGGATGGGCAGGAGCGGGCGGCGGGGAAAGGCGGCGTACGTGGCCTGGGTGCTCGCGGACGCGTGCGAGCTGCTCTGTAGTTGTGCGATCATCGAATGCGCCATGGACCGGGACGTTGAGAAGTTGCGCCCCCTTGAAAAACCGTTCAATGTGCTCCTCCAGCAGTTCTTCCTCCTGCTGCACCGCCAGCACCGGGCTGGACGGAGGAAGATGGTGTCAGACCTCCTCTCCCACCCGGTATTTGCCGGGATCACCCGGGAGGATATTGACCATATCATCCGCCATCTCATTGCGGAGGGCTACATCGCCACCGATGGCGAGATGCTGATGTTCGGCACCGAGGCGGAGCGGGTGCTCGGGAAGTCGAACTGGAAGGATCTGTACTCGGTGATCAACGGGGGCGGGGAGTACCGGGCCGTGACGCCGGACGGCGATGTCGTGGGAAAACTCGATGCCCGGTTTGTCAACAGCCATACTAACGGGGAGATCTCCCTTGGCGGCCAGACGTGGTCGATGGTGAAGTGCGATGACGGGCACAACCTTGTCGTGGTCGTGCCGTCCGGTGCAGGAGTCTCCCGCACGTTCTGGACAAGCAGCGGGGAGAGCGGTTTTTCCGCCCTCATCTGCGAACGGATCGGTCAGATCCGGGCGCAGGGAGAGTCCGTGCTGCCCCTCGGGGAGCCCGAACAGGAGCTGATCGGCGGCCTTCTTGCAACGATCCCGGAGGGAGTCAGCGGGTACGGGCTGTATGTGCTGGAGAAGATCCCGCCGGGCAGGCGTGAGGTTGTCGTGTACTCCCTGCACGGGAGCCGGTTCAACCGCGTTCTTGCGATGCTGCTCCAGAAGCGCCTGGGCAGGAAGGTCCAGGTCCGTTTTACGGATTTCCTGCTTCGGGTCACCGGTGCCGGAAAAACCGGTGCCGGGGCAAAAGTCATGTCGGCCCTTGAGAGTATACGGGAAATGACCCGGGATGAGATCGAGACGCTCCTGCCGGTGCCCCGGCGCGATGGCTGGAAGTTTGCATCCCTGCTCCCGGACCGCCTCTTTGCCGCATGTGCCATCCCCGGTTACTATCATACCGGGGAGTTCGTGGAGATGATCTCCCTGCAGGAGATCGCGCTTCTCCCGGTTCCCCCTCCGGATACGCCTACGGGTACGGAGTGACGAGTCGTTGTTTTCTGAAGGTCAGCAGATCACCTTTTTTTGGTCAGGTGCCGAAAACTACCTATGAAGAAATGGTTCGTACTCCTTGTCCTGGCTGCACTGCTTGTGCTGACATGCGGATGTACCGATGAGGCATCTCCGAAACAGGCATCCACACCGGTTCCCACCGCGACGGTAAAACCAACGACGGTGATGCATACCACGATCGCAACGCCAACCGCTGTCCCGGTTACAACCCTGACGGTATCCGAGACTACGATTTCTATTAAGAACAATGCCTTCAACCCGTCCAAACTGACCATCAAGGCCGGTTCGCAGGTGCGGTGGGTAAATGACGACGATCATGTCCACAACATAGAGTTTATCGATAAGACATTCTCCTCCTCCACCTTTCTCCTCGGGTCCACCCAGTCGTTCAGCCAGCAGTTCGATCGCCAGGGAGAGTATGCCTACATGTGCCGGGTCTACCCGAGCATGAAAGGAACGATCACGGTAGTACCGTAATCCCGGTGTAAGGCAATTCTCTGCTTTTTTTTAAAAACAGTGTTTCATAGAGTGCCAACGGTTCACGGAGCCCGCAAGGGCTCTGACATACTTCCGGAAATAAAAAAGAGGAGTGAGGAATCGTGTTACAAGCCGACAAGGCGAAGTACGGCACCCACGAGGATCCCGAACATGGATGTGGATGCCGAGAGCATGCCTAAGATGATGTATCCTGCAATCGCACCAATCTTCAGCGGCGTATAGGTACGATTCAGGTTCAGCCTCCGCACAGCTCGGAATGATCTCGCATCTGCGGATATGGCGGGTTTGTTCTCCTTGATCCGTATCATACCTGTTCACTCACCTAACATACCGCCACGCGCCCGTGGCGGAAATCTACATTAATCATATATTATGAATATGGGGTATTTATTGATTGTGAAAGAACAAAAACCTGAAGAACCAGATTTAGAGATTTTTTTGCGAAAAATACCGAAAACCGGGACTCTTTTGGAATTTTTCAGGATGGGGCCATGGGTACGGTAAAACCCGCAGACCAGAACCAGTACTGAAACAGAAAACCCGGATACAAAAGAACGCCGAGGGGGAGATTTGAACTCCCGAGGCGCGAAGCGCCAGTAGCTTTCGAGGCTACCGCCTTCCCGGGCTAGACTACCTCGGCACCCGGTTCTCTATTTTCTCTCATCAATTGTTCTAATAGTTATCTGATAGTGTCCCGGATCACACGGAACCTGCCGGACAAAAAAAGGGATTCTGGTTTATGAAAAATTACATTCCATGCGGGGCGCCGCCCTTGCCGCCCTGCTGGGTGATCATCATGTCATCGACACGGATGAGCATGATGGCGGTCTCCGATGCACTCTGGATGGACTGGCGCTTTGAACGCAGGGGTTCGATAACGCCCTCAGCCAGCATGTCCACAACTTTGCCCTCGTAAACATTCAGGCCGGCATTCTTCTTGCCCTTGGAGTGGACATTCTTGAGCTCGACCAGCTTGTCGATCGGGTTGAAGCCGGAGTTTTCTGCAAGAGCCCTGGGAATGGACTCGAACGCGGCTGCATAGCCCTCGATGGCGATCTGGACGCGACCACCCACGGTCTGGGCATACTCGCGGATCTTCATCAGCAGTTCGGTCTCTACTGCTGCGCCACCTACTACGAAGGTGCCGTCTTCCATGGCATCCATGACAACGCGGGTGCCGTCAACCACTGCACGTTCGAGCTCGTCCAGCAGGTAGTCGCTCGTACCGCGGAGCAGAATCGTCAGGGTCTTGGGGTTCTTGCAGCCGGAGATACGGGTGACTTTCCCATCAGTGTCTTCCTCAACAAGGTCGGCAGTGCCCAGATCCTTTCCGGTCAGGGAGTCGATCTTGGAGATAATGTTCGCATGGAGCGCCCGTGCTGCATACTTCATGTCCTTCTCGGGAACGTCCTCTATACTCAGGACGCCGGCCTTTGCAAGGTAGAACTGGGCTGCATCTGCGATACCTTTCTGGCAGAGGAGGACATTTGCACCGCTGCTGATGATCGCATCGGCAAATTTCTTGAGGGCTTCGCGCTCCTGCTCGGAGAACGCGTTGACCTGGTCGGCCGTGGTGATCTTGATCTTGGCCTTCACCTGGGTCTTGGTGATCTCCAAGGGGGTTGCAACCATGGCAACCTTTGCCTTGGTGATCTTCTTGGGCATGCCCTCGTGGACCCGGATCTTGTCGATGACAACCCCGCGGATCAGTTCGGCATCGTCCATGGCCTGACCCTTCTGCTTCTTGATCATGACATCTTCTTCATCGACAACGAGCTTGCCGTTGACCTTCTCGGCAACGGTCATGACAGCATCGGTAATGATGGTGTCGAGCTTGCCCTTGACCTGCTCGATGGACTTGCCGGTGATTGCCGTGTCAGCGATCTTGATCAGGGTCTTCCTGTCAGTCGGGTCTACCTTGAGGGAGAGGCTGTTTGTAATCTCGAGCGCCTTCTCCATGCCCATGCGGTATCCCTGCGCAATAACGGTCGGGTGGATGCCCTATTCCAGCATGCTCTCGGCCTGCTCCATGAGGGCTCCCACGAGGACGACCGCAGTGGTGGTCCCGTCGCCGACTTCTTCGTCCTGTGTGTGCGCAACCTCGATCACCATCTTTGCGCCGGGGTGCTGGACGGCAATCTCGCTCAGGATGGTTGCGCCATCGTTGGTAATGACGATATCTCCCGAGGAACTGACGAGCATCTTGTCCATGCCCCGGGGACCAAGGGTCGACTTCACGGCGCCGGCGATTGCCTTTGCGGCCGCAATATTCGAGCGCTGGGCTTCTTTGCCGCGATTACGCTCCACATTTTCTTTTAAAATGACAATTGGCTGTCCAGATAGCATAATAGATCCTCCGATGTTGTAAAAGGTGGAATTGAACTTCTATATAAATTATATTGTCATGGCTCCGGAAAAAAGGAGTGATCAGTCAATACGGGAGATTTTAAAGAGCGAATAGACCGGGACGCCATCAATATCCTTGATGCCGCGCTTGTCAAAGATCACCCAGATAGCAATCGGTGTCGCGTTGTGCTTCTTGAGGTACTTGATCACCTCTCTCATGGTATTGCCTGACGTGATCACGTCGTCAATAATGATGCACCGCTGCCCGTTCACTGCTGCGAAGTTCCCGCTGATCGATCCGGTCGGGCGTTCGCTCTGGCTCTGTTTCTGGGGATGATAGATTGCAAGCTGGGCAGCCTCCTGGACTGCGATCAGGGTGGCAAGCGGGATGCCCGAGAGGGCGATTCCCACGATCACATCGGCTGCCGGGGATCCTTCCGCCTCACTGGTCTGGTCCTGGTAGTACCGGTTCAGCAGCATCAGGGCAGTCTCTTCCAGCAGGGGGGCATGGCTGGAGACTGCGGTCCAGTCAATGTGGACATCCTTCGGGGCGGTGGATCCCTTGGCCTGCGTCAGGAGCCAGGTTACGGTCTCCATGGAAAGGGAGAGTTCATCTGCAATCTGACCCGGGCTGTGCCCTTCGGCAAGGAGCGCCCTTGCCCTGCCAATCAGATCGTCTAGCGAAGACATGAACAAAGCTTTGCCGGTATCTATTTAAGTTTTCTTTTAACTGCTGCGCCGCAGACCGGGCACTCCCCGTCGTGGTCGAAATATCGTCCGCACCCCGAACAGCGGTACTTCCAGTGCACCCTTCTGGCTTTACGCTGGGTGATGGGATGCGTCTCCACCCTGAGCACGGTTGCAACGTTCTGGATGGCAAAATCATCCGTGTACAGGACTGCACCGAGTTCCCGGGCAAGGGCAAGCAGGTCATGATCGGTATCCGAGATGATACCGGTATCCCGGCTCGTGGCAGCGGCAACCGCAACCGCATCACGGCTCTCCCGCGACGGGGAGAGGACCGTGAGCCCTGCGGCGGACATCTTCTCGAAATTCCCCCTGGATCGGATATCGCGGAGCTCCTCGCAGACCGAGGGTGTCGTGAAGAGTTCTCCTTCCGGGTGTAATTCTGAAAAAAAGACGCTTGCGTCAAGGACGATTTTCATACCGTGAAGCCCGGGAAAAAAGAGGTCATGGGTGTTGTCGGTTCAGTGTTTACGGATCGCGCCGGCAATCCTCTCAGCGGCCGAGATCCTGCTGCACGCCCGCTCGATCGTATCGCTGCAGATCACGTCGCGGATACCGGCTGCTGTCAGTTTGGCGTAGGCGCCTCCGGCCAGGACCCCGTGAACGCATGCGGCGTAGACATCGGTTGCACCCTGCTGGTAGAGCATTCCGGCGGCGGTTACAATGGTCCCCCCGGTCGAGATGATGTCATCGACAATGACCACCGGCCGGGACGCCACGCTCACCGTCTTGGGTGCCATGCGGACTTCGACCCCGGAGAGCCGGGTCTTGTCGAGGTGGTCAAACTCCCATCCCCCGACCGATGCAACCTGTTCGGCGAATGCAAGAGCGCCGTCATCCGGTGAGAGGATGAGCGGGTTGTCCAGCCCGAGTGTCTTGATATATGCCCCGGTATCCTGCGCAAGGGAAAGGTTCTGTGCCGGCGCAGAAAAGTGCTCCAGCACCGACGGGTCATGGATATTGATGGTAAAAATCTCCGATACACCCTGGCTGAGCGCCTTTGCCACGACCCGTGCACTCAGCGGCTCTCCCTGCTTGAACTGCTTGTCCTGCCGGGCATAGGCCATATAGGGAATGACAAGCCGGATGCGGGATGGTTTGCACGCGTCAATCAGCAGCATCAGCTGGACCAGTGCATCGTTATCAACGACACTTCCGACAATCACCGTCTCGTCATCCAGAGCGCCGGCAACGAGATAATGCTCCCCGTCAGGGAACCGGGAAAAGGCTACGTTAACGACCGGGACCTTGAGCACGCGTGCGAGCCGGGCGCCGAGAACCTGGGATCGTTCAGTACAAATCACTTTCATGGTATCATTCCTTGTTCCGGCAGGAACCGGACCGTGGCGTTCTCAACCAAGTAGATTTACGATAAACCGTATTGTAGTTTTCCGCTTGGCAAAAACAACCCGCTTTGCGATGCCCTCTCTTTCTTGGGCGTGCTATCAGCTGAAAGTACTTAAACTATCATGAGACATTGTATATGAAAATTTTAGGGCAGGAAGGGTAAAACCGCAATGGAAAATATACCAGAACAGCCTCAACAGGAAGCGACGAAGGAAGTTCCGGCCACACCGGAGATCACCGCTCCCGTGAGTGCGCCAGAGAGTGCAGCACCGGGTTCAGCGCAGATTGCCGTGCCCGCAAGCCTGATCGATCAGGTAATCGGCCAGGAACGTGCAGTAGAGGTCATCAGAAAAGCTGCCATCCAGCGCCGCCACGTCATGATGATCGGCAGTCCCGGTACCGGCAAATCGATGCTGGCGAAGGCGATGGCAGAACTCCTGCCCAAGGAAGAGCTTCAGGACATCCTTGTCTACCCGAACTCCGATGATACCAACAACCCGGTTATCCGGACCGTTGCCGGTGGCCGCGGCAAACAGATCGTTGCAGCCCACAAGGCCGAGGCCAAGAAGAAGACCCAGTTCCGCCAGACGCTCCTGATGCTCCTCCTGCTGGGCATTGCAGGGTACGCGATCATCACCATGCAGCTCCTGATGGGGCTTATTGCCGGTGCATTCGTCTTCATGGCCCTGCGCTACTCCACCCCCCGCGAGGAAGCGATGGTGCCCAAGCTCCTTGTCTCGAACGATACCAAGAGCATCGCACCCTTCATCGACGGGACAGGTTCCCATGCCGGCGCCCTTCTCGGCGATGTCCGGCACGACCCGTTCCAGAGCGGCGGCCTTGAGACCCCTGCCCATGACCGTGTCGAGGCAGGGGCAATCCACCGCTCGAACGGCGGCGTCCTGTTCATCGATGAGATCAACACGCTGGACCCCCACTCCCAGCAGAATCTCCTGACCGCTCTCCAGGAGGGGGAGTTCCCCATCACCGGCCAGAGCGAGCGGTCGAGCGGTGCGATGGTCCGCACCGAACCTGTTCCCTGTAAGTTCGTGATGGTTGCCGCAGGCAACCTTGACGCCATCCAGGGCATGCACCCGGCGCTCCGCTCCCGTATCCGCGGGTACGGGTACGAGGTCTACATGGCAGAGAGCATGGATGACACCCCGGAGAACCGCCAGAAATACGTCCGGTTCATTGCGCAGGAGGTCAAGAACGATGGGAAGATCCCGCATTTCGACCAGAGCGCCATCGATGAGATCATCCGCGAAGCCCGCCGGCGCTCCAACCGCAAGGGCCACCTGACCCTGAAGCTCCGTGACATGGGTGGCCTGATCCGTGTGGCCGGTGATATCGCCCGGCAGGAGAATGCTCCCATCACCACGGCAGCGCACGTGACCACGGCCAAGAAGACCGCCCGGTCCATCGAGGACCAGGTCTCGGATGAGATCACCCGCCACCTCAGGGAATACGAGATGACCGTAGTGGAAGGTACCCGCGTTGGCCGGGTCAACGGCCTTGCCGTTACCGGCAGCGATGCGGGCTCTGTCCTCCCCATCATGGCAGAAGTGACCCCGGCCCAGGGTGCAAGCGGCACGGTCATCGCAACCGGGATGCTCAAGGAGATTGCACAGGAATCGATCAAGAACGTCAGTGCGATCCTCAAGAAATTCACCGGCAAGGATGTCAAGAATATCGATATCCACATCCAGTTCATCGGCACCTACATGGGTGTCGAGGGCGACTCCGCATCCGTCAGCGTGGCAACCGCCGTGGTGAGTGCGATCGAGGGAATCCCTGTCCGGCAGGACCTTGCCATGACCGGGTCCCTCTCGGTCCGGGGCGATGTCCTGCCGGTCGGTGGCGTGACCTACAAGATCGAGGCAGCGGCAAAGGCCGGAATCAAGACCGTCCTCATCCCCCGGATGAATGTCGGCGATGTCCTTATCGAAGAGCGCTTCCAGTCCATGGTCACCATCATACCGGTTGACAGTATTGAAGATGTCCTCAAGATCGCGCTCGTGCCGGAGAATTCCGACGGCTTCCCCATCAAGCTCAAGAAGATGGCGATGAGGTCGACCGCGATGATCGCAGAAGTACCGGCAATCAACCCGTCAACGGCCTGAATGCGATGCACGGTATCTCCTATTACGACCTGAGGCACGTGACCGGTGAGGTCACGCATATCGATATCGATAACGGTGCCGTGGAATCGGCCGGCACCTCTTTTTTCAACAAGGCGATCCTCCGGGTTCTCGTCAAATCCGGCTGGGGGATCCTCCAGATCGACAACTACACCCCGTGCACCGGTCTGAAATTCGATGAACTCCTTGAGAGAGCCGCGAAGCTTGCAATCATCACGGAAGAGAATGTCGTGCTCGGGGATGTGCCCCGGGGCCAGCTGCCCGTTCCCCCGGTGAAAGAGAACCCCCGCGATATCGGGATCGAAGAGAAGGCCGCTCTTCTTGCCGAGATCGAGAAGAGCGCCACCCTCCCCCTCATCACCAACCGGAGGGCGAATTATATCGAGAAGAACGAACAGGTCCGGTTTGCCGACAGTTCCGGCAACGAATATTCCTTTGCGATGAGCCGATCCGGGTTCAACGTCCTTGCGGTGGCGTCACGGAACGGGAATGTCCAGATGGGGTACGAACGTGAGCACTCCATTGATGGCTTCAATCTCCGGCACCAGCAGGCTCTCGGGACGAAGGCTGCAAACTTGGCAATTTCCCTCCTGGATGCCACGCTGGCCAAAGGCGGGAAGATGCGGGCAGTTCTCGACCCGGAGCTTGCCGGGGTCTTTGCCCACGAGGCCGTGGGCCACGCGAGCGAGGGCGACCTGATCCAGGAAGGAAACTCCGTCCTGGTGGGAAGGACCGGGGAACGGATCGGCAACGAGAACCTCACGATTGTCGACGACCCCTCCCTCCACGGGTTCGGGTTCGATCCCGTGGATGCCGAAGGTGCGGCCGTGACCCGCACCGAGATCATCCGGCGCGGGGTGATCAACGCCTTCCTGCACAGCCGGGAATCGCTGGCGGCTGTCGGTAACGGTATTGCCGGCCATGCCCGGGCAATGCCGGGCGAACCCCCGCTCGTACGGATGAGCAACACGTTCATCGAGAACGGCGACTCTTCGAAGGAGGAGATCTTTGCGGAATGCAAAAACGGGATCTTCCTTGCGGGTTCCCGTGGCGGGCAGGTTGACCCGGGCCGGGGCATCTTCCAGTTCAACGCGGAGTACGGCTACCTTGTGGAGAACGGGGAGTGCACAAAGATGGTCCGGGATGTCTCCTTGTCAGGGGAGATCCTCACGACCCTGCACGGGATCGTCCTGTGCGGGAACGACCGGAAGATGAGTCCCGGGTATTGCGGGAAAGGCGGTCAGAGCGTGCCGGTGAGCGATGGGGCTCCCCATATTCTCTTAACCGATGCGGTGGTGGGTGGCAGTGGCGTGGATTGAGGAACTGATCCGGGAAGCGGAGAAGGTCGTTGACGAGGTCGAGGTTTACTATGTGGAGGGCACCAGCGTCTCCGCTGACCTCAAGAAGAAACAGGTGAGTCTTGCCACCATCTCGCAGGACTGCGGCCTTGGCATCCGCACGATCCACAAGGGACAGATCGGCTCGTCCAGCACCAATGATCCCGGCCGGTGGCGGGAGTGCCTGAAGGCTGCGGTGGCGAGCGGGAAGTTTGCAACCCCGCAGGAATGGACCGGGCTGCCCGGGCCGGAACCGCTGGATACGACTCCTCTCGCCTTCGATGCCGGCATGCAGATCGAGCCTGGTACGGCCCGGGACCTGCTGGACGATCTGCTCGAAGGAGCAGCAGCGCACCCGGCTGATGTGACATCCGGATCGGCAGGGCTCTCCTCTATGAAAGTGACCCTTGCCAACAATCACGGGATCCGGTATTCCGACCGGTCAACGTCTGTGTCGGTATCGCTCGAAGCGATCCATGGGCAGTCTACCGGTTACGAGTTCGGCCACGAATGGTCTATGGACCGGATCGATCCGGTTGCCGTTGGCGAACGTGCAACCTTCTTTGCCTGCGAATCTGCGGATGGCAAAGATATCCCGACCGGGGATTATGATGTCCTCCTCTCCCCCCTTGCCTATGCGGAGCTGCTCGGGAATGTCTTTGTCCCTGCCCTGAACGGGCGGAATGTCCAGGCAGGACGCTCCCGGCTGGCACAGTCCCTCTCGCAGCAGGTTGCCAACCCGATGATCTCGATGTACGACGACCCGCTCCTTCCCGGGGCGGACGGCAGTATCCGCTGGGACGCGGAAGGTACGCCCACGAAGCGGCTCGATCTCATAAAGGATGGCCTCCTGTGTGCCTTTGCCTATGACCTGAAGACCGCTTCCCGGTACGGGCAGAAGAGCACGGCCAGTGCCGTCCGTGGAGGGTTTGGCGGAGCCCCGACCATCGGCCACCACAATTTCGTGGTCGACGGGAAACGCGAGACCGTGGACGATGAACGGGTCCTCTACGTGCACAACATCGTGGGGGCCCATACGGCCAACCCGATGAGCGGCGAGTTCTCGGTCGAGTTCTCCAATGCCTTCTGGATGGAGGGCGGGGAGTTCCAGGATCCGATCCGGAGTGCCATGTTCTCCGGCAATGTCTTCGATCTCCATCACGTCATATCGGGATTGAGCCGGGAGTCACGGGCGGTCGGTTCCCTGATCCTCCCGTCAGTAAAAATAAATAAACAGCATATCATTGGTAAGTAGGAACGACCATGACCAACCTTCTTGTGGCTCTCATCCTTGTCATTGTCATCATCGCCATTGTCTGGTATCTGGTGAAACAACTCTCGGTCCTCGTGATAAACGCGGTGCTGGGCCTGATCTGCCTCTTCCTGATCAATTTCCTCCACGTCATGCAGTGGGTGGGAAAACCCGATCTCGGCTACGATGTTGCAACCATCCTGATCTGCGCTATCGGGGGGTTCCCGGGCGTACTGATTCTGATGCTGCTGGGGATTCTTGGGATCACGATCTGAAGATACCGGAAATATCCGGGGTCTGTCCGGGGTCCCGGATCCGACCCCCCGCTATTTCCCCGGCCAGCCTTTTCCCCAGGATCCCAGTCTCCGGATCAACCAAAAGGCAACAATTAGACGTTTTTCGGAGCCCGGAATTACCCTCAAATGAGTGAAATAACAGCAATATGTCCGTATTTTAAAATCCCCATGCTATAAATCGCCAAAAAACGCGACTATCAAAAAACCGGTTCTTCAAATCGGGCTCCGATTCGCAAACGAAGCAATTTAAGGGCAGATAATTTTCAGGGGGAGTGTATGTCCCGGACACTTCAAAAAGGATGGAATGGGGGAACCGGTATCTCAATCCCTGCTTTATACAAGAGCCGGGATAAAGAGTGCCAGGAGCAGGAGGTCTTCATGACCGGCACTTACCGTATGATGGTTTTTCGGGGGTGTTGCAAACGTCTGGCCGGGTGTTATCGTTACCTCTTTGTCCCCGATGACAAACGTCCCTTTCCCGCTGATGATCTGGTTCCACTCCCACTGGGTTTCGTGGTCATGATCCGCAACCTCGCAGTCTTTCCAGATCCTGACAAGGTGGTAACTGAATTTTCCTCCGGTCTCTTTTCCGGTTACGAGGTCTTTTAAGAAGACGCCCTCGCATCCCGGAAGCGGATACCAGGGTTTTGCGTTTGCCTCAGTCTCGTAACCGGGGAAAACAACAACGCCCTGTTCAAAGATCTCTGTTCGTGTTTTTGTTTCCATCGTACAACTCCAAGGGGACTCTCCAAAAAGGAGGTAGGTGTTATCTGTTCACGGGAATTTACTTGACGTGCGGAATGACTTCCTTGAACACATCGATACCGAAGTTCACGTTCGGGCTTGAGTTCCCGAGGCAGAAGTGGGTGATACCGGCCTTCTTGAACCGCTCGATCTCCTTGATTAAGCCTTCCGCATCGGTTGCGCACAGGAAGTTCTTCTTCATCATTTCCTTGCCGACCATGTCTGCATGGAGCTGGACCTCGGGCGGGTCGCTGACCCGGTACTTGAACATGGACGGTACCAGGCACCCTGCCCAGAACCGGTTACCCTCGACAGCCTTGTCGAAATCCGCGTCCACAGAGTACCAGAGGAGCATCGCTCTTTCCATCTTCTTTGGATCCTTGCCGGCTGCCTTTGCACCCTCCTCGAATTTCGGGATGGTGACTTTCTTTAATGCGTCAGGGTCGGCAGAGACCGTCATGAGGTGGTCGCCGTACTTCCCGGCAAGCATTGCACCCTTGGGTCCCATACCGCTGAAGTAGAGCGGGACTTCATCGTCAGGCTTCGTGTACAGGAACGCCTTTTCCAGGTTGTAGTATTTTCCTTTGTGCGAGACCGGCGCTTTGCTCTCCCAGAGTTTTCTCATGACCTCGATTGCCTCGACCGTCATATCCTGGCGCTCGGGAACGCTCGGCCACTGTGCGGTTACCGGCACTTCGTTCAATGCTTCACCGGCGCCTACTGCAATACCGACACGCTTCGGGTACATCTGGCGGAGGGTGGCAAATGTCTGCGCGACGACACCCGGGTTGTACCGGAGGATCGGGCAGGTGATACAGGTCGAGACAAATACCTTCTTTGTTGCCTGGAGGGTTGCACCCATCCAGGCCCATGCCTGGCCACACTGGGCGTCGGTGTGGTACCACGGGTGGAAGTGGTCGTCGACCCAGATCGAATCGAATCCGGTCTTTTCTGCACGCACGGACTGTTCCAGCGCATCCATCGGCTTGTACTGCTCGATCGATGCAAAATATCCAATCTTTGTTTCCATGATTACTGCCTCCAACCGGCAAAAGAGGAGGTCACGGACGGGGGTCTGTGCCAGCGATACAACATCTTGATGTACCTGCATTGAGTATACTGATCAGGGTAACCGGCCAAATGTTCACTGACCGTGAGGCGATACTGTCGAAAGTTGTAGCCTTTTCTGGTGTTTTGTGAACACGGCCGGACTCGCCCATGAAGGCTCGCTCAGTTCCGGTTTTTGTGGAATGTTCTTCCACAGGTGACATTTCACCAATGCGGAAATAAAGGTAATTTCTATTGCTCGCCATTGCCCCGGCCTCTTGGATTCTCCATTCACGGTGATATTTGGAAACAATACTTTTTTCGGATATCCGGGTATTGCTCGCCATTGAAATGCCCGGGTTCCGGCCGGATGCCCGGGAGATCTCCCAAGCGCATGGCAGGGAAGATGAGGAGCAATGATCCGCCCTACGTGAAAAAGGCCTGCTTTCCTGGTTCCCTGCCTGCCTTCACCGCAGCCGTGACATCCACCATGAACGAGGCAATTTCCCCCGAAGGCAGCTTGAAGACATAATGCGATATCCAGGGGAAGTCCTCGCGGTTGCGGTACTTGAGCGGGGCAGCGAACTCCGGTTGTTCCGTTGTCAGGACCCGCAGGAGAAGGTCGTGGATTACCGGATCCGGCAGATCCGGGAACTCTTCGAAGAGCTTTTTCCCGACCAGTTCTTCCTTTGGCATCCGTAAGAGTGCAGCGGTCACCTTATTGACATCCTTGATGATGTACTCCTTCCCGTTTTTGATCGGTTCGTAGATCAGGACCCCGTTGCAGGTATTCTCAAAGAAGGAGTGGTACCGCACTTCCTTGAGCTCGGTCCTGCGGAGCGCCTCCTCTGCCCGTTTCCGGTCCGTGATATCGAGAATGATACCATTCCAGACCGTCTCGTTTTTCAGCTTGAACGGTTGTGAGAGTACCCGGATATACATCTCCTCTCCGGTCGGACGGATGAACCAGCCTTCGAATTCCCACGGGGCTACCTTCCGGATCACATCTTCGATTGATTTGGTCCAGCGTTCGCGGTCTTCCGGAGCGATACAGGCTCCGTACCGCTGGATCCAGGTATCGATCGGATCTGCGTCGAGGCCGTAGACTTCCTTTGAACGACCGTCCACGTAGTACGTGCCCCATTTCCCGTTTCGTGCATAGAACTGGTACACGATGCCTGGCAGGTTGTTCGTAATCCCCCGGAGCCGTTCCTCGCTCCGGCGCGATGCCTCCTCTGCGAGTTTCCTGTCGGTGATGTTGAGGAAGATTCCGTTCCAGACCGTCTCGTTCTTCTGCCGGACCGGCTGCGATATCCCGCGGATATACATCTCCCCGCCGGTCGGGCGTATGAACCAGCCTTCGAACTCCCAGGGGACAACGCGCTGGATCACATCCTCGATCGATGTCCCCCACCGCGAACGGTCTTCCGGCGCGATGCAGTCGCCGAACCGGTCGAACCAGGTATCCAGTGGTTCGGCGGGAACACCGTAAATTTCCTCTGTGCGCTCGTTGACGTAATACGAGCCCCATTCCCCGGAATCCCGGGCATAGAACTGGTAGACAATGCCGGGAAGGTTGGTGACGATACCCCTGTAACGCTCCTTGAGTTGTTTCTCCGCCAGTTTCTTTGCCGTGATGTCAAGGAAGAGAATGAAAAACTCGCGGGGAGTGGTGCCCACGCTGCCGGTGACCGGTGCAAATACTATCTGGAAATAAGCAACTCCGCTCTTCTTGGTTGCTGTCAGGGTCTCCGATTTCAGCCGATCGAAATTGCAGGAGAGGGTGAGTTCGGCAATCTTCCCCTTCTGGATCAGCTCCTGGATCGTGTTCTTCGAGCACATGATATCATAGAGCTTGAGATCCGCGAGGTCGGTGAACCGGGCCAGGCCGAGAATATCAAGGGAGGCGCGGTTCGCGTTCAGGATCGTGCCATCTTCATGGAAGAGGAAGATACCGCTGGGGACTTCCTCAAACAGCGTGCGGATCTTCCGCTCACTGTTCTTCAACGCATCCTCCGTTTTTTTCCAGGTGGTGATATCGCGCAGGCTGATCATGATCCCCGGTTTCCCGGTGAATGCCAGGGAGGGGATGACTGTCGAGACAAATTCCGTGAGGAATATCCGTTCGGTGCCCTGTTCGATCAGCAGCATCTCGTTGATGAAGACCTGAGACTTGATGATCCGGGATATATTTTCCTGTACCGTAGGGTTGTCAAAAAGCGGCAGGCTGATCCGGGACAGCTCGGTACCGATGACGTTCCGATCCTTCCGGATGCCAAACGTATTCATGAAGCTCCTGTTGACCATCAGGATGCGGAGATCGGCATCAAGGATAACAATCGCATCGGAGAGATAGTCAAACAGATTGTCGAACGGGATGTTCTGCGATGAAGTATATAATTTGGACTTGCCGAACGGCTTCATCAGCACGTTCCCGTGGGACTGGAGGACTTCAAGGTATTTTGCAACGGAACCCCGGTTCATTTCCAGTTCCCGGGCGATCAGCGAGATGGAAACTGCCTCGGGGTACCGCTCCTGGAGAAATTCACGGATCCGGGTGTACCGGTCTTCATGTGCAGCCATAGGTGACTGATACAAGATTCCCGGTTTTCTGGAGATGAATGTATCGAAACCTCCATTGTTGTGGCTTACCCCGCCGGGATCGCGTTATATCCGGGACTGGCGCGGGTTGGTGATGCAAAACCGGTAAGCCCGGTACAATCGTACCCTCAGATGATCAGGAGAACTGTTATGCGGTCACCGGATTTTTCAGGGCCGTCCTCCTCCCCGTCAATCGTCCTTATAAAAATTTATTTTTCTTTGAGAAATCTCAAGACTTCCCGGAACGACACCCGCTTCCCGTAGGTCAGCATACCCATCCTGAAGATCCGTGCGGCAAGCCTTGTCAGGATAACAATGGAGATGACAAGAATGGCGATACTCACGATAATCTGGTATGGCGGTACCGTCACGAGCGTGAGCCGGACCATTGCCACGAACGGTGCGGTGTACGGGAAATAGGTCAGGACCTGCATCAGGAGGGAATTTGGATCCTGGAGGAGGAACTGGAGGAAGATGAGCGGGAAGACGGCAAACATCGAGAAGACTGCCGAGACCTGCTGTGCTTCCCTGACCGTGGGTGCGAGGGATGCCGTACAGGCGATCGAGACCGAGAACAGGAAGTACCCGAGAACAAAATAGATAACCGCGAGGCACACGAGCCATGTCACCTGGATCTCTGAAAACAGGGTGGCGAACGGGCTTGCGGCGATCACGGCAAGGCCGATCGCGACCCAGACCACGATCTGGAGCAGGCCCACCCCCGCATACCCGAGAATCTTTCCTGCGAGCAGTTCTTCAGCCGAGCAGTGGGAGAGCAGGAACTCTCCCCGGCGACTCTCTTTTTCTTCGCCGATTCCCTGCATCAGGTACCCGGATGAGGTGAGGATACCGATAGCAAGAACCATCGTGAGGGCAAACGGCAGCACGAAGCCGGTGACCTTCTGGTCGCCTTTGGGATTACCCGCTTCATCGAGGACGATCACCGTGGGGGATACCGGGGAGAGAATCTTCTGCGCAGCCTGGTCGGAGACGTTCTCGTGCCGCAGGAGGTTCGTTGTCATAAATTCCTGCACCACCTGGCTGGAGCCCGCGGACCCGAGCAGGGAATTGTCCAACGTATAAACCGTGAGCGTGCCGGTCCGGAAATAATCCGGAGGGACGAGCAGCAGGCTGTGGATATTGCCGTTCACCAGTGCCGCTTTACCGGCTTCCACGTCAGGGTACTGGACAAAGCCGGGTGCAGCCTGAACAAATCCGGCTGCATCCACATACCCGGTTGTCTGGTTCGCTGCTCCCGTGCCGATCCCGGCACCGGTATACAGGGAGAGCCCCATGACAAAGAGCATCAGTAAAGGGAGCCCGATCGTGCCGAGGATGAACCCTTTGCGCCGGACGGTCTTTACGAATTCAAATTTTGCGACCACGAGGGATTTTGTTGTCATCGCCTGCCTACCTCAAGGAATATCTCGTTCATGGACCGCTGCTTTACCTCGAACTTCTTCACGGTGACGCTGGCAACAAGCGTTTTTAGGATGGCCTGGGTGTCGGCATCTTTTTCCACGATCAGCTCCGCGATGTTGCCGGAATCGTTGATACTCAGGATATGGTCGATATGCGGGAGCCGGCCTTCGTAGCGGACCTCGATCGATACCCCGAACTGCCGGCGGATCTCATCGAGGCTGCCGTAGAGTACCATCTTCCCGTTATTGAGCATGAGGATCCGGTCGCACATCCGTTCCACCTCGTCCATCTGGTGCGTGCTCATGATCAGGGTCGTGCCGTTGTCACGTAAGTCCAGGAGGATATCCTTGAGGGTTTTTATGTTGAGGGGATCGAGTCCCGAGAACGGCTCGTCAAGGATGAGGAGGGCCGGCTGGTGGATGACCGCGAGAATGAACTGGAGCCTGCGGTGCATGCCCTTGCTCAGTTCCTGGATCTTTTTGTCTCGGTATTCCGCGAGATCCAGTCTCTCCAGCCACGCGTCCATCTTCCGGTCGATCGCATCCACGTGTTTGAGTTCCGCAAAATACCGGATACACTCCGATACCGGGATCTCCTTATCCAGACTCCCTTCCTCGGGCAGGTAACCGATGGCGTCCTTGATATCATCGGAGAATGTCTTGCCGAAGAGCGAGATCATCCCGGCATCGGGCCGGAAGATATCGAGGATGGTCCGGATGAGCGTGGTCTTGCCCGCACCGTTTGGGCCTAAGAGGCCAAACACCTCGCCCTTATTGACGGCAAAACTGATATCTTCGAGGATATTTTTGCTGTCAAAGGTCTTGGTGAGGTGTTCAATCTCAAGGACGTTTTCGTTACGGTTTTTCTGATCGCCGGTTGTCATGCGTTCTCAATACCCATGCGTTTTCCTTCGAACCGTGCGGGAATGGATCCTGTCTTCCCATAGGTATAGAGGCCGGTGATCGTGATCCCCATGACGGTTGATCCGATAAAGATCAGGATGCACATCACCAGCATATAGAGAGCAATAACCGTACCGATTGCAGCAGCACTGCCTGATGAGAATCCGATCGCGATCATGGGGATCATAGTCAACACCATGACAACAAAAACGATCAGGACGTAGATGGTAAAACAGACAATGACCTCTCCCCACATATGCCTGAACAGGGAAACCGATTCCGTGATCGCAGCGATCAGGTCTTTGTCGGCAAGGACGAGGACCGGGACAATAAAGAGAGTAAGAGCATAGAAACATGCCCCGAATGCCATGGCGATATACAATATGCCAAGGTTTTCGATTGTTCCGCTCGTTGCCATCGAAGCTTGCATGAAGAACAGGAACGCGGTCCCGATGATTGCCGCGATCGCCGCCCAGCTGACAAGCGGCCGCACACAACCAGCGGCATGTTTCAGTCCGTCGCCGATGGTTGCATCACGGCCCGAGAGGATAAGCGAGACCGATGCTATCAGCGCTGCCAGAAGATAGTACGTCAGCAGGGCATTGACAAAGCTGATGATGAATGTCAGGGCAATCCAGGGCATCGAGCCCTGTGCGATCATGACTGACGTTGGAATGGCAACAAGGTCCGCTCCCGGATACAGCGAGCTGCCGGAGATGAGCTGGAGATACGTGCTCGACGCGAGATTGAAGATCATCACCAGGCCTAAAAGGAGTGAGAACCAGAGCAACCGTTTGTTCCTGAACAGGAACCTTATACTTCCGGTTGTCATCCTGATCCCGCGGTCGATCCGTCCGGATCCCCCGGCTCCGCCATCCGGCTGGGCAGGGTTAAGGGTGATCGGGGGTGTTGCCAGTACCGGTGGTACTGTGCGCAAAGGTCGTGCATCAGAATTCGGGCACCATGCCAGATATTTCCGGATTGATTCTGAAAAATCGAATGTCATATCATCGCCTTCACTTTGGTAAACAGTTCTTCTGCCATTTTCGTTGGATCGGCGGTCTTCTCGATCCTGATGCCAAGCTCGGCTGCATAATCCCAGAGCAGCTCGATGCACCCGGTATACCGCTGGCACGTGCCGCAGTCGCCTTCATGATCGTACCACACCTGAATCCCGTGCTTTTCAGAGATGAAGATAAGTGCCGGGATCTGGAGCGGTACCGACCGGCCGAGCAGGATCCCCCGCTCGGTATTGATCGCATCGATCGCGATCTGGTTTGACTGCGCCATATCGCGGAGTGCCGATTCGATCTTCCCGTCCATGGCAAGCAGCGCCTTGGAGACGGCCTGCCGGGAGATGCCGAGCAGATTGGCAATCGTAATGTTCGGTGTCCCGCTGCGACGCATCTTCCAGAACGCGAACTGTTTTTCATCCACGGGCAGAAGCATATGTCAACGTTTGAAGGTTGACTATATATAATTTATTAAAAGTATTTTTGGGCAATGGTGATTACGGGCCACACCTGAAAAAAAGGATGTTAAAAAAATCTACGACGTTACTTTCCCGCCAACTGATTGCAGGTTATCAGATGCAAGCCGGTGCTTTCCTTTCGGGACAACGATCTCGAACCGGGCTCCTCTGCCTTGTTCACCCCTCTCTGAAATCGATATGCCAGTGAAACCAAGAATCTCCCGGATCAGGAACAAGCCCAGCCCGTTATGCTTTCCATAGCCACATGTAAACAGGTGTTCTTTATCGTACGGGGAGATACCAATTCCATTATCCTCGCAGGAGAGGATGAGATCCTCTCCGGCATTTCTGCAGGAGATTGTTATTTCCGTCACGTGTCCCCCGTGTTGCAGGGAATTGTCAAAAAGATTGTAAAACACTTTCTCCAGAAGAAGATCGGCATAGATCTCGATATTTTGTACATCCACGGTGAGTCGGATGTTCTCAAGGGACAGTTTTGCACAGGACTGTGTAATAACCGTGTTTACCCTCTGCCATTCAGGATCATGTACCCCGATATCCTGGTACGTTCTGGTAAAACTTATCTGGTCCTGGAGAATTCCTGCAATAGTACTGCTTTTTTGTAAATATTCAGAAGCCTTCTCATCAGTCGTCAGCCTCTTCAGCAGTTCAAGATACCCCCGGAGTGCGGTCAATTTATTGGTGAGATCATGCCAGGTAATTTTACACATCAGGTTCAGCTTGGTATTGGTCTGCTCCAGTTTTTCCTGTAACTTTTTGAATTCAGATACATCGACACAGACCAGTCGGAATCCACCAATCGAGTCATTTCTGCGAATCGGTGTGATATAGACAACCATCGGGAACGTGCTCCCATTACTTTTCCGGGCGGTCACTTCATGAGCAAGAGGAAAATTTCCTTTGAGGGTCTGCAGGTAGGCATCGTTAATACGGGCCCGCTCATCCGGGTGTACCAGATCCAGCGCTGATATCAGCGTAGTATCTGTTACACAGGTATACCCAAATTTTTCCCGCCCTGCACGGTTCATGAAGACGACGTTAAACCGTTCATCAAGTTCGATCACGGTTTTCGGCAGCGATTCCACAAGCTCCCTGTACCGGCATTCACTTTCTTTCACTCGTTCCCGCAGATGGTATTCTTCTGTGACATCCCGGGAAAAATTCAGGGTAGCAGGATGGTTGTTCCAGATAATCCTGATCGCATCGGCTTCCCACCAGCGGATCGATCCCTTGCGGTTTATCACTCTGAACGGGTACCGTGGAAATCTCACATCCTGATCTATCCTTTTCTGGTACCTTTCGCGCAGGATGGGCTGATCTTCCGGGTGAATAAGGTTGAAAAATGACTGCGATACTACTTCTTCAGAGGTAAACCCGCTGGCAGTGATAAACTCGGAAAATTTCGGGTTATAAAAAATGACTTTTTCGTCCTGGATAATGAATATGCTTTCCTGTGCATTCTCCACCAGCTGGCGGTATTTTTTCTCCGATTCGCACAATGCCAGGTGATTCCTACGGTGTTTCACATTAGTCTTGATCTTGTGCTCCAGTTCAGCAAACTGCGCACCAGGATTTCCGCCTTTCTGGAGATAGGAATCTGCACCGGAGTTCAGAGCCTCCACTACTACCTCCTCCCGTCCTTTTCCGGTAAACAGGATAAACGGTATGCCATCATACCGTTCCCGTACGATTTTCAGGAATTCGATGCCATCTCTGTCCGGCATCTGATAGTCAGAAACAATCGCATCGAACGAATGCGTTTTTAATATGTCCAGGGCATTTTTCACAGAATCGATGGTTGTGAGTGATAATAATCCGGAACGTTCAAGATAGATGCGGGTCAGTTCCAGCATCGCAGGTTCGTCATCTACATACAATACAGAGATTTTTGTCATGCGGTATCACATAAATCAGGCCATGTCTTTAGTACAGGTCTTTTTTAAAAAAATTGAGGTCGATTGATTGCATTACAATGCAGCGTCAATATCGTTGAGCAATTGTTTGACATCGATCCAGATGATCAACTCATTTGTTTCCCGGTCCTGGATCTTCACTCTCTTCTTGATGATCCCGATGATCGCGGTATCCTCCTTGCTCACGGAAGCGGAGGTATAATCGACCTGCCCCTCCTCAAATGTGGATACCGAAGTAACATCGTCCACAAGAATCCCGATCTTTGAGCGGGTGATATTATCGTCAAGCACGATGATCCGTGAAGTATCCATTGCCACGGTATTGCCCGCGGTAATGTTCAGCCGGTGTTTGAGATCAACAATGGTCGTGATCTCGCCCCGGAGATCGATGATACCCCGGATATAGGCAGGCACATTGGGGAGCTTGGTGATCGTGGTATATTCAACAACCTCTTTTACATCGAAAAGATCGATAGCAAACTGTTCTTCACCAAGGGCAAATATTACTACTTGGATCGAGCCCGTCCGGTTTTTCTGTCTTACCGGGGTTACATCCCGGGCTTCCGCTGCCGGTTCTTTTTCTGTTTTTATCGCCATAACAGACACCCGGGCTACGCGATCTTGAATTTTTTGTTCGCGGCTGTTACCTCGTTCGCGATCGTCTCGACGTTCTGGATCATACGGGTAATCTCATCGAGCGCTGCTGATGATTCTTCAGTGGCAGCAGCAGAGTCGGTGGCTTCTTTTGCAGTCCTGTCAACGAGTTCCCCGATCTCGTGGATACTTGCCGTGACTTCCTCGGTCGTTGCAGCCTGTTCCTCGGTTGCCGCAGCAACTTCTGATGCACTCTTTGCCACCTTGTCAATGGCTTCGGCAATCTTTTTGAATGACTCAACCGTCTCGGTGACCATCTTTTGTCCTTTGTCCACCACGCTTCTGCTTTCTCCCATAGCAGTGGACGCATTCTGGGTGCTCTTTTTTAAGGTTGCAATCATCTCTTCGATGCGTTCCGCAGAGTTGCGCGATTCCTGGGCAAGCGATTTCACTTCCGTTGCCACGACCGCAAATCCCCGGCCGGCTTCACCCGCACGGGCGGCTTCGATGGCCGCATTCAATGCGAGGAGATTGGTCTGGTTTGCCAGGTCCCGGATGATTCCCACGATTTTTGTGATCTCCCCCATCTGTTTTTCTACGTCCAGCACAATCTCGTGGACATGCGCAGAGGTACCGGCAATTTCTCCCATGCTTTTCTGTGCATCGCCAGCGAGTCCGGCACCTTTCAGGGCGAGATCGTCTGTTTCCTTTGAGAGGTTGGAAACTGATTCCATGCTGGAGGTAATTTCCTCGACTGCGGCACTCATGTCCTGCATCGCTTTTGTGATCTGCTCGAATCCCTGAGCAACTTTCTGCGAGTTGTCGCTGACTTTTCCCGAGTTAACCGCAATCTGCTGCACGCCCTTTGAGGCTTCTTCGATGCTCCGGGAGGTATTCTGGGCGGTCGATGTCAGGTCCTGCATCCGGGTATCGACATCCCCAATACTGATCCGTAGACTCTGGATGATACCTCGTACCGCATCCTGTAGTTTTTTTGTTATGGTATATACTGCCTGGGTATCCTCATCCGGGGGAGAGAGGTCATAATGAACAGTCAGGTCACCCTTTGCAGCTTTTCCATATTCGATCGCGAGCCGGTCTACTTCGCTTTGCATATATGCATAGACCTTTTTAGACTTGGCCTCATTTTTCTCGATCATTTCAATTTTATGCCGTTCCTCGGTGATATCCTGGTAGATGGTGAGGAAATTCTCGACTGCCCCTTTCTGGTCCAGCAGGGGGACGACATGCCGGACGACGGTTTTTTTCCCGGTGGGGAAATTGAACGTTGTCTCACCGGTGACATTATGCTTGAATTTTTTTGCCTCTTCAAATCCCTCTCCAGACGAGGATACCACATTGAAATCCTTGACCGTCATCGACAAAGCACGGTCGCGATCAAAACCGGTCAGGGTAAGCAATGCAGCATTTGCATCCTCGATTTTCAGACTGGTGTTCCAGAGAATGGTCGGGTAAGGACTGTGGCCGAATAATGCTTCGGCCCGCCTCTGAATTTTTGAAAAATCCTCTTCCATGATATAACACACCTCATTATTGTACAATTATGCTGATAGAATGACAATATGACTAAATGGATATTTAAATATTTGTACATTCACATATCACATCTGTCAAACCATTTGATAATCGCATAAAGTTTACATATCTTAAACAGAATTGATTACTGATGGATAACACCGGTGTTGAAATTGACCGGATCCGAGAAATATTGAAAACGTGCCAGAAAGGGCTGACTACTGCAGAAATCGCCCGGATGCTGAACCTGAACCGGATTTCCACCTCGAAATACCTGAATATGATGGTTGCAGCGGGCGACGCAGAGATGCGTGCCCATGGCCCCTCCAAGGTTTATTACCCCTGCCAGAGGGTGCCGATATCGACAATTCTGAATTTTTCTTCAGATCTCCTTGTCGTGGTGGATGACAGCCTTAGGATCATTGATGCCAACAATGTCCTGCTCGATTATTTTCTCCTAAAAAAATCAGACCTGATCGGCTACAGGATTGACTATTCACCCCTCGGGCACTATATCGATACGGTCATCCTCGAACATATCCAGAAAGCAATTTCCTCAACAGGCAGCACCCTGAATATCAAACGGACGGTAAAAGAAAAAGATTATTATTTACAGCTGAAGTTCATTCCAACCCTTTTTGAGTCCGGGGACCATGGTGTCACGGTGATCGGTGAAGATGTCACCGAACTGCATCTTCACCGCCAGCATCTTGAACAGCTTGTCGATGAACGATCGATAGAACTGGTTTCAGCCAATGAGCAGCTCAAAAAAGAGATATCGAACTACAAAAAAATACGAACCGAACTGAAAACAAGTGAAATAAAATACCGCGAACTGGTCCAGAATGCCAACACCATCATTCTCAAGATGGATATTAAAGGCAACATTGAATTTTTCAATGAATTTGCACAGGCTTTTTTTGGCTGGACGGAAAACGAAGTTCTCGGGAAGAGTATTTACGATACCATCGTCCCTTCAGAACATTCAACCGGGAAACAGGTAAGCGAGCTCCTGGAGGAGCTGAAACTGAACCCTGCCGGTTTCACCCGGTTTGAGAATGAGAATATAAAAAAGAACGGGGAACTCGTCTGGATTTCCTGGGCCTGCAAATACATCCGCGATACAAAGGGCATCCCGAAGTGCATACTTTCCATCGGTAACGATGTTACTTACCTGAAACAGGCGGAAGCGGACCTGAAATTCCAGAATATCCTGTTTTCCACGCAGAACGAAACAACGATCGATGGTATCCTTATCGTTGATGAAACCCGGACAATCATCTCCTACAACCAGCGGTTTGTCGAGATATGGGATGTCCCAAAAGAACTTATTGAAAAGAAGGATGATGTAAGCGTTCTTGATTATGTCAACAATCAGATTGTCGATCCGGTCCAGTTTGGTAAAAAGGTTGAAGATATCTTTACTGATCACAAACGGATTGTCCGGGACGAGATCCTCCTCCGGGACGGCCGGTGCTTTGACCGGTACTCGGCGCCGATGGTTGGCCCGGACAAAACCTATTATGGCCGGATATGGTATTTCCGTGATAAAACCGAGCAGAAACAGTATGTTGAACAAGTACGGAAATCGGAAGAGAAACTCGCAGATATCATCAATTTCCTGCCCGACGCCACCTTTGTGATCGATACCGAAAGTCGTGTAATTGCCTGGAACCGGGCAATGGAAGAAATGACAGGAATCATGTCACCGGATATCATGGGTCTGGGGGATTTCGAATACTCCCTGGCGATCCACGGTTCCCGCAAACCGATCCTGATTGATTTTGCCCTGAAACCCGATCAGGATATCCCCCCGAAATATTACTACTGCAAACGAGATGGCAATAAATTCATTGCTGAAACCTATTCGACCTATCTCAACCCGGATGGCCTTTACCTGTGGGGAACCGCCTCTCCCTTATACGACGCCACGGGCACGGTGATTGGTGCCATCGAATCAATGCGTGATATTACTACAATCAAACGCACGGAACGGGAGTTGAAAGAACACGAAGCAATCTGTTCTGCCATTGTAGAAGACCAGACCGAGATGATCTCCCGGTTCCGGCCGGATGGCACCTATGTCTTTGTCAATGAAGCATTTGCATCGTTTTTCAACAAGCCAAAAAATGAAATCATCGGTACCGAGTTCCTGATGAGGGTTGTTAAGGAAGATCAACCATTGTTTCACCAGTATTTTTCCGGCATCAACAAGTCAAACCCGGTCATTACCCTTGAAATCCGGATGATCCCAAAAGAGGGTGAGATCCGCTGGACGCGGTGGAATATACGCGGATTCTTCTCCGCAACAGAAAAAATTATCGAGTACCAGGCAGTGGGAAGGGACATAACGGAGTTTGTTGCGGCAAAAGAATCCGCAGATTACCAGGCCCTCCTCTTAAACCAGGTGAACGATGCCATCATAGCCACCGATATGGAATTCCGGATCACGTACCTGAATCGTGCCGGGGAAGGGTTGTTCGGATGGAAATCCCGTGAAGTTATGGGAAAAGACATTCACGACATCCTCCAGTTCAATACAACAAAAGATCATAACCCCGGTATCATGGATCAACTCTTATCACGGGGTATGTGGAAAGGTCCGCTGGTTCAGGCCACCCGCTCCGGAAAACGTATCCGGATTGAATGGTCAATATCAATCTTCAAAGATCATGCGGGAACGATGAGAGGGATCGTGGGACTCTGTCGGGAGATCCCCGCGAAATAGATTCCAGGAGAACCTGGGATACCTCACGGTAACGGGAGATCCAATCCTTCTGATATGATGATTTATGCTCAACGGGGTTTATCTTACCGCGCAGGCTACCCCAATCCCCGAACCAGATCTGACTTCCTACCATTTCCACGGCCAGTCTCCAGCACCGAAAACCGCCTCCCGGATCAACCAAAAGGCAACAATTAGACGTTTTTCAGAGACCAGAATGATCCTCAAATGAGTGAAATAACAGCAATATATCCGTATTTTAAAATCCCCATGCTATAATTCGCCAAAAAACGCGACTATCAGAAAATCGATATTTTAAAATGGGCCCCGATTGTCAAACGGAGTGTTTTACGAGCAATTAATTTTCAAGGGGTTTTGAGGTTTCAAAACCCCGTAAAAAAGAGTGCGAGGGCTCACTTTGACATGGCCATGAGGGGGAGACGAATCCTCCCCGTGTCACCGTGTTTCCCTGTAACCCGCTGACCGGTCCGGCCCGGGGACTCCCCATGAGATAGTGAATTGTATCGGGAGAGTAAAGACTGAAGAGATAATGGATCAACCGGAGCAAGTCTGGAAGATCAGGAATTATTATTGATTGAATCCCGATACAATCGGCTTTTTGTGGTTTTTTTATTCACTCGTGTCCAAGACTCTCTTGATCATACGGATCATGTATTCTTTGCCTTCATCGGAATCCATCCACTCGGTGATCTGGGATTTAACATCAATAGAGCGACTCTCGAAATAGTTGCGTAACGCCGCAGTAATGATATCATTCCTTGAAGCAAATTTTCCCGTCTCAATTGCAGTGTTAATTTTCAGTAGCAGGTCGTGGGGACATTTATAAGAAATTTGTTCCTTTGGTTTACCCCGTATAGACGGCATTAATATACGAATGCAGGGGAAATGTTAATTCATTTTGCAATTCTAGAGAGGTTTTAGAGAAACATTATATTATAGGAATTTTAATTGTTTAATCAGTATGATTGTTCCGGGCGTATTTTTTTCTGGCAAAAATGGGATCATAGATCAGGCCCTGTTTGAAAAAACCGAAGATAACCGGCGATAATGGTGCAGCCGAAAGATCGTTGAACGTGTGGTGCGGGTGTCCTGATGATATCAGTCCTTTACGTTGATGATGACCGGGTTCTGCTGGAGATCAGCAAGCAGTTTCTTGAAGCAAAGGGGCACTTCCATATTGATACCGCAGAATCGGCCGATAAGGCGCTGGAGATCCTCAATACCCGGGTGTATGATGCCATCATATCCGATTACCAGATGCCCGTGATGGACGGGATTGAATTCTTGAAGATCGTCCATAACAAATTCCCGACACTTCCGGTCATCATGTTTTCCGGAAAAGATCGCGACGAGATGGCAATCATAGCATATGAAAACGGCGCAGAATTTTATCTCCAGAAAAGTGGTGATCCAAAAGCCATGTTCGCTGAATTATCTCACATCATTCTCAAATCTGTGGAACAATCCGTTGTAAAGAGAGCGCTGAAAGAAAATGCGATCCGTCTTCTCCGGCAGATCCAGACAGCGTCAGATTTTGTTAGCATTGTTGATTATGAGGGGCAGATCGTCTATGACCCCCCTTCAGCATCATTTCTCCTCGGGTATCCTCAACATTTTTTCATCGGGAAACACATCAGCGATTTCATTCACCCGGACGACAGGAACTCTTTCATCACTGCATTTGACCATATCCGGAACGGAGGAAAACCCGGGATACCGTTCGGGTTCCGTGTACGCAAAGCGGATGGGGGCTATCTTGACGTGGATTCCATTGCCATGAACCTTATTGGGATCCATGGTGTTGACGGAATTGTTGTCACCGCATGGCCGGTCATGAACCGGTAATCCTCCGGATCTGACCCCCCGCCATTTCCCCGGCCAGTCTCCAGCACCGAAAACCGCCTCCCGGATCAACCAAAAGGCAACAATTAGACGTTTTTTTGAGCCAGAAATGCCCCTCAAATGAGTGAAATCTACGTCTCCAATACCCCGAAAAAAGGGTCGGGGATTCCCACGCGGAGGGAGCTTAAACCCCGGAGAGCAATAAAAAGATTTCAGGAGTTCCTTCCCGGGAAAAAATCAGAACACATTCGCTTCCGAGTAGACCAGCACCTGATCCTGCTGGAGCTCGTACGGCTTGATCTCCCGGGAATGTGCGGACATCCGCATCTTCACCACTTCAAGGGCGAGGTGGACATCGGTCAGGTCTGACGGGCGCACGTACCGGAGGAGAATCACCGTGTCCGACAGGTACTCGATGAGCCCATGGCGGCTCGCAAAGACATTGTCCGGTTGGGTTTCCGAGGTCATCATGATGGTGCAGTTCTTGTCGCGGAGCCCCTCGATGAACCGGAACATCTCCTGGCGACGGTCAAAATCCGTGGTGAAGAGATCCTCGAACAGGGAGATAGGATCGATGACAACGCGGGTTGCTTTCACTTCATCGATGAGCTTGGGCAGCTCGTTCTTGATCCGGTTGTTGGCAAGGTTGAAATCCGTGGGATCGAGCTTGATGACATAGAGCGATTTGTTCAGGTAGGGCTCGACATCCCAGCCTTTCAGCGTCATGTACTTCAGGATACGATCCTCCCGCTCTTCGAGGCTGATGTAGATGACATTCTCCTTCTTCTTCAGCCCGTCCCAGATAAACTCCAGGGAGAATGTGGTCTTGCCGGTACCGTATGTCCCGATGATCGAACAGATGCTTCCCGGGATCAGTCCCCCGCCAAGCATGTCATCGAGCCCGGGAATGCCCACCTTGATCCGCCCATTGCTCATATGACCACCCGGATATTACTGACTTCAAACCCGCCGGACGCAGAGATCCTGACGGCAAATTTCACCAGGTCCCGCTCCTCAAGATGGGGCATGACCCCGCGGAACTTCTCGAAGTACATCACCCGCTGCCTCCGTGCACCCGACGTCTCCTCCCATTTGAAGAGCAGTACGGCATCCACAATATCCTCCAGCTCCCGCTCCTGTGAGGAGTCCAGGATCCCCCGACTGAGCAGGATATATGTGGTGATCCCCCGCTGTTTGGAGATCCGCTGCAACCCCCGCAAAAATCCGGTCAGGTTGTGCCAGAAGTTCGGCAGCGCTGACTGGTTTGCAACATCCGTAACGGAATCCAGGATGAGGAGGCTGCCGGGGCTGATGCCATCGATGATATTTGCCAGCTTAAGAAGGATACTGTCCTGGCTGGATCGTTTCTGGAGACGGGTGATCACATTGCTGTGGCTGTACCACTCATCGGGAACAACGCTGTTGTCGAAATAGAGGTCGGACAGGTCATCGAAACGGATGGTCTTAACGAGTTCCTCAAGACCGTCAGCACGGAATGAACTGGTGATCTCGTGCTGGACGTCCTCTTTCATGCGGGTGAAGGTGATATACCGGATCTCCTTTGGAACAATCGTTCCGACCGCCACCGTCCCCTTCATGAGATTGAGCGAGTTGACGATCGAACTGTACGTGAATTCGTAACTCCCTGCACCGAGATCCCCGAAGAGAAGGATCAGCGAGCCCGGAGGGACTCCCCCTTCCAGGATGGGATCAAGGGACGGGATCCCGGTGGGCATTCTCTGCTTCAAAAAATCCTGCATATCCGGCCTCAGTGACGATCGGTGAGAATCTGTCGTTACAAAACTCTCATGGATTCGCTGATAAATATATCTGTCCGGCCCCAGTACTTCTCTTATAATTTCTTCGTAAATCTTTGCAGTGTACACGACCAAGCCAAAAACCGGAATGAATATTTACACCATTATTCGCATCGCAATCGATCTCCGGAAAAAAAATTTCAACCACCCCCTCACCCCCTGCTCAAAATTTTTCAGGCAGGGTCTGGTTGATCGGCAAATTACCTCACGTCGGGCATCGCAAAAAATTGTAGGTTGTACAACCTACAGTAGGTTAATTAACCTACAATCGCCTCCCCAACTAACACCTCATGATCGCGATTGAAAATTTTTCAGCAGAGTCTGCTTGAAAAAAATTGCTCTGGAGAATACCTCAATCCAGACAAATTGGAGGACCCCGTACGTCTCTGACATTTCCCATGCGAATAGTGGATAGTCAGCAACCCGTATCACATCCCAATCATCTGAAACAACGAAGAACCGTACCAAAAGTAACGGATTTGGGTTTTTTTAAAATCCCTTCCCGGATGAAGAGCCGGATGAGATCAAACCGGAACAACGCTTCGTCAATCGTTCTGGGACTACGGAGAACACGGGCCAGGAAAAGCCATTGGAGAGACACCCGGATATCCTTGTACAGGAGCGAGACGATGGTCAGCAGGTTCCGGATCACCATGGTTCTGGAAGATGTTTTAGTATTCGGCTGGCTTTTTTGCCATATAGTGACCCTATCCGGCGCCCACTGTATGTTGAGATCTTACGCTTTCCCTTAGTTCGTGTTCACATTTAGTGAAGTACCGGGCCCGGTTGTTGCAGATCCTCCTCCGAAAAAACGGGCGGAAATGAACCGGAATAACACATACTTATATAGATTGGTCTCCCGAATTATACTCCGGGAACACCAGTAACTATCGGAGTGGAGTTCACGTACCATGGGGATTAAGGATCTCTTCAAATCCGCAGACCGATCTGCCGGAAAAAAACCACCGGTACCGGATGCATGTGGCCCTTCCGCACTACCGGTTGGATCACCTGTTCCGGACCAGGACATCACTCTCCCGATAAAGCCCGCCCAGCCGGTACAGAAAAAACCCGAATCAACGTTCCGCCATCTCATCAGCATGCTGAAAGGAAGCGGAAAGGGTGTGATCGAGGAATACGATTTTGAGCGCGATGGCACGCTTGTTGAAGCCCGTCTCCCCGATACCTACGATCTCGTTGAACAATACTGGGTGGAACAGGGCTGTTCGCTCGTCATCATCGGGCACAATAAAAAGTCGAACCAGAGCGAGTATCTCCTCTTCGAACCATCGCTCTCGGATTTTGAATATGAACTGCTTGAACGCCTGCATGAAGACCTGCGGGATGTACTGATCCTCTCCTCCGATGAGATCAAGAAGGACCGGAAGTACATCATCCTGGAGAAGATGCGTGCACTCCTCGATGATTACGGGCTGACACTGGAGAAGTCCACGCTCTTTAAGATCCAGTACTTCCTGATCCGCAACTATATCGGGTGGTCTCGTCTCGATCCTCTCATGAAGGACCCCCAACTGGAAGATATCTCCTGCGACGGGACCCGGATCCCGCTATTCCTGTACCACCGGAGATTCCGGAATATCAAGACAAATATCATATTCGAGGCCGAGATCCTCAACTCGCTTGCGATAACGCTCGCCCAGCGATCCGGCAAACATATCTCTACCGGTTCCCCGATGATCGATGCAACCCTCCCGGACGGGTCCCGGCTGCAGTTAACCTTCGGGAAAGAGGTGACGACCCGCGGCACATCGTTCACCATCCGTAAGTTCAGGGAAGAGCCATTCTCCCCCATCGAACTCATGGAGATCGGCACGTTCAATGCAGACGAGCTGGTCTATTTCTGGCTGGCCATCGAGAACAACAAGAGCCTGATCTTTATCGGGGGAACCGCATCGGGCAAGACCACCTCCCTCAACGCGGTCTCCCTCTTCATCCCCCCGGTGGCCAAGGTCGTCAGCATTGAGGATACCCGTGAGATCACGCTGTACCATGACAACTGGATCGCCAGTGTCACCCGGGAAGCGCTGACCGAAGGCGGGAATGCGATCAACATGTTCGACCTGCTGCGGGCTGCCATGCGTCAGCGGCCCGAGTTCATCCTTGTCGGGGAAGTCCGGGGTCCCGAGGCGCAGACCCTCTTCCAGGCAATGAACACCGGCCACACCACGTTCTCCACCATGCACGGGGGCAGCGTCGATGCTGCCATCCACCGGCTTGAGAGCGAACCGCTGAACGTTCCGCGGAACATGATGCAGGCGTTAAACATCATCAGTGTGCAGGGACTGATCTATCACGGGACCGAAAGGGTCCGCCGTGCGCAGGAGATCGTGGAGATCGCCGGAATCGATCCCTCGACCGGAAACCTCCGGGTCAACAACGTCTTCATCTACGATCCCGTCCACGACACGTCAGGGTATACCGGCAGGTCCCAGGTATATGCGGATATCGCCGAGAAACGGGGCTGGTCACGCGAACAGCTCGAGCAGGAGATCGATCTACGCAAATCGATCCTGATGGCGATGCAGAAACAGGGTATCAGGGATTATATCTCAGTTGCCTCGCTCTTCCACGCATACCACATCGATGCAAAGAATGTCGTCTCCCATAGCGAAGACCTCCGCAGGGTAATCAGGTAATGGTCAGAAACTTAATTTACCGGTGGATAAAGCGCGATCCCGTCAGGTACAGCCAGCTCCATGCCGATATGATCTCTGCACGGTTCGGCATGACCCCGGAGCAGTATATCTGGCGATCCTTCAAGTTCGCTGCCCTGACGGGCATCCTCTTTGCCCTCATCGCATTTTTTATCAGCGTCTTCCTGCCCCTGCCCGTGGTGAACGGGAAGATCGGGATAGTAAACGTGTTCGATCTCCAGATGCCGGTGATCTTCGATGTGATCTATCCCATCGGGTACATCATGGTGTTCCTCCTCGTACTCGCCTTCTGTATTGGTCTGTACGCCGGGTACAGTCTCCTCATGAAACTGCCGGGCATCGAGAAAAACAACCGTTCCATCAAGATCAACCTGACACTCCATAATGCGGTTGCGTATATGTACGCGATGCAGAAAGGCGGGTCGCAGTTGATGCCTATCTTCCGGGCCCTGTCGGACCGGGTGGATATTTACGGTGAAGTAGCCCTGGAGTTCCGCCAGATCGTGAGGGATGCCGATTTCTTCGGGTACGATGTGGTCACTGCCATCCGCCACCTTTCTGAGACCACGCCTTCGGAAAAACTCAAGATCTTCCTGGAAGATCTCCTGTCGGTTATCGAGAGCGGCGGGGACATGGCGGAGTTCCTCTCGCTGCGGGTCCGGCTGTACCAGGAAGAGGCGCGGTTCGAACAGAAGCAGTTCCTGACCGTTCTCTCCCTTGTCGCCGAGGCCTATGTCACCCTCTTTGTTGCCGGCCCGCTCTTCCTTATCATCATCATGGTCGTGATGGGGATGACCGGGGGATCGGCGGTTCTCCAGTTATCCCTGGTCACCTATGCGATCCTGCCCATAGGATCCCTGATCTTCATCGTGTTCATTGATCTCATCTCGATCAGGGCTGAGAGGACCGAGCGTTTTACGTCTGAGAAATGGCTGCATGCCTACCCGGATGTATTCATCGTTGAGAAGAAGGACGAGGAGCAGCAGGTCCAGCAGCTGAAAAAGTATGACCGCATCCGGTCGCTGGTCAACCATATCCGTCACCCCATGGACAGTTTCATCACCAACGTGAATCACACCCTGTACATCACTGTTCCCATCGCGACCCTGTACATCGTATCCGTTTTCCTGAGGGTGCCCCTGTACAAAGACGTTGATGTGTACCTTGGCGTTGTCGATGACCACATTATCATTGCCCTCCTGATCATCATGGTCCCGTATGCGATCTTCCACATTATCTGGTCCCGAAAAGTCGAGGGCATCCAGTCTATGATCCCGGATTTTCTTGAGCGGTTGTCTGGCATCAACCAGGTCGGGCTCACCATTGCGCAGGCGATTGCCATCATGGTGAATACGAACCTCGGGCTGCTCAGCTACGAGATCCGGCGGATCAAGCGGGACATGGACTGGGGTGCAAATTTCACCGAGGCGCTCATGCGGTTCGAGGAACGGATCAGTACCCCGGCCATTGCCCGCACGGTGACCCTGATCACGAAAGCGAGCGAGATGAGCGGCCAGATCAGCGAGGTGCTCTCGATTGCTTCCAGCGATGCAAAGATGAGCGAGGCCCTCAAGAGGGAGCGGATCTCGGAGATGTTCATCTATACTGCGATTGTATACCTGTCATTCTTCGTTTTCCTGTTCGTTGTGGCTGTGCTGACAACGCAGTTCCTCCCGCTTCTCACGAATATCACCTCGTCGGGGATATCATCATCCGGGATGCTCTCAGGAATCGGTACCATCCCTCTTGCATCATTCAACCGGATTCTGTACCATGCCTGCCTTATGCAGGCGCTCTTCTCCGGTCTTATTGCCGGGCAGATGGGAGAATCATCCGTTGCAGCAGGGGTTAAACACGCATGTGTACTCCTGATTATTACGCTCATCACGTTCAACGTTGTCCTGGTGCAATTTGCATAAAGACGCTGTTCAGGCAACTCCCGCACCCCGTAGCAGATACCATTAAGCCCTCGCATGAAGATTTCGATACTGAGGTGACAGATACATGTGCACTGTTGGTGGCGGCCCCACCGGGGACCTGAATTTTGATGAACGGGTGCAGGGGAAGAAGTACCGCTGTAATGACTGCGGCGAGAAGTTCGAGAGCATCAGCAAGAAACCGATCTGTGCCAGCTGCCAGTCCGATAACGTGACGGCACTCTGATACCATGATCGTGCCGCTCAGGGATGAGTTCCTGCTCATCTCCGGCACCCGCTCTTTTTTACTGGCTGTAAAGGCAAATGCCCTGTTCGGCCTTCGCATCGAGACGCCGGACAGGGAATACAGCCAGACCATCGAGCCGTCAGACATTATCGCGGTCTCGGCACCGGAAGGCGGGGCCATCGAACCTGCAATCATGCTCGCCGAGTTTGTCCGGACCTATCACATGCCCCTGATAGTCCTCCCCAAAGACCATCCCGGATCGAAGCGATTCTCCTACCTGGTCTCGGTCGGCCCGCTGATCACGACAAGCTGCACGATTCGCCGGGGCACCCACCCGGAACAGCACCTGGTCTGTTCCAGCGACGAACTGGCGGGAACCGTACTCAAAGCGCACCCGGAGGGTGTGGAGATAAACGGCCTGCCGGCAGGGGCATCCCACCGCTACGTGAAATACCGGATGGAGACCATTCTATCCTGATTCCTTCTCTGATTATCAGCCTGTTCAGACAGGTACGGGCGGATCAAAAATATCGATATATATCAATTGCCTGCTGAAAAAGACCCTGTAATATCCTGTTTTTTCCCTTCCAGCAGAAACGCAATACATATATGGCATTTTTCACCCATTATTGTACTTGCCGTGAGAGGAGGGTTGGATGAAGACTGAGGTCCTAAAAGACATTAAAAAAGCTGAAGAAGAATACCAGTCTGCAATCAGCAAGGCCCAGGAAGAGAAGAAGTTCAAGCATTCCCAGGCCGAGCTCGAAGCGGATAATCTGGTAACCAAGGCGCAGAGCAATGCAGAACAATACAAAAAGCTGAAACTGGAAGAAGCACGGCACCAGGCGGCACTTAAGCACGCTGAAATCATAAAAAGTGGCAATCAGCGCGCAGCAGCACTGAAGACGAAAGGCGAACAGAACCTTTCCAAGGCAGTGCAGCTGCTGGTTTTGCGGTTTAAGGAGCAGCTGCATGTTAAAGCCTAAGCAGATGAGCCGGCTCCTCATCGCCGCATCCCGGGACCAGATGGGTCCTGTTGTTGCGGAGCTCTACCGCCACAACCTGTTCCACATCGAGGAATATGTGGAAGGCGGGGCGGAGGGTTATGAGGGCTTTAAGATCGGCTCGCCTCTTTCGGGAGCAAGCGAAGCGTCCGTTGATCTGCTGAAGATCCGGGCGATCGAGAATGCCGTCTCCATCAACGGGGACGACATGGATTCTGCACAGGCATGTCCGCGCACCGAACTCAGGTCAAAGATCGAGCGGGAACTTCCGGTTCTTGAACGGGAAGTTGAGGAACTCACCCAGAAACGCTCGAAACTTGACACCAAGCAGAAGGAGTTCGAACAGAAGATAGCCGAGATCACACCGTTCGTCAGTATCCCGGTGGATCTTGAGCTGTACCGGGGATATACGGGATTCACCGTATACGCCGGCTACGTGACCGGGGAAGTAACGCTCTCCGTCCCGAACGAGATGCACATCTCGAAGGGAAAGGAGAAGACGTTCATTGTCACCGTTGTCCCGGCCGGGCAGCGGAGTGAGGTCGAGCGGGCGTTGCAGGAAGCGGCGTTCCAGTCGGTCCCGATCCCTGTTGAGTCCGGTGCCCCGCAGGCACGTATTGATTATTATACCGGGCAGATCGCGGCTCTGTCTAAAGAGATCGCAGACACCAACGCGAAACTGGACGCTGTCAAACAGCAGCACGCCGGGTTCCTGGTAGCCTGCGAGGAGTACCTGAAGGCGGAAGTGGAACAGACCGAGGCACCGCTCCGGTTTGCGACAACGAAACAGACCTTCATTGCCGAAGGATGGGTTCCCTCGGACAAGGTGGATGAAATCAGCGCGGCACTTACGAAGGTGACCGGTGGCAAGGTATATGTCACCACGTTGCCCACGGACCTGGAACACGACGCAGTACCCGTGGAGTACAACAACCCGAAGTTCGCCCAGCCCGCACAGATGCTGATGGACATCTATTCGCGGCCCAAGTATACCGAAGTGGATCCGACACTGATGCTCGCCATCGTGTTCCCGATCTTCTTCGGTCTCATTGTAGGGGATGTCGGGTACGGCCTGATCTTCCTTGCCCTGTACTTCGGCCTGAAAAAGATGATGAAGGGTGAAGACGGCCAGAAGTTACTGACCGTGTTCCGGAACGCCAGTATCTCCAGTATCATCTTCGGGTTACTCTTCAACGAGTTCCTCGGGTTCAAGTTCTCGCAGCTCGTAGGCTGGATTTGTGGTTTCGCAGGGGCGGTTAACCCGATCGAGCACTACGAATCCCTTATGTTCAGCAGGCACCTGCTCATCGGATCAACGGAAGCCGGCGGTCACGGACCGGCAATTCCCGCACTGATGATCATGGCCATCTGGATAGGTATCCTGCACATCTCGCTCGGGCGGGGTCTTGGCATGTACAACCATGCAAAGCAGGACCATGGCATCCACCGCATCAAGGCGGTTGTCGCCAACTTCGGCTGGCTTGCCGTCATGTGGGGTATTCTCATCGCTATCTGGTCCAATGTTGTAATGCCGTATATGTTCGACCTTACCGGTCTTCCGGTCATTGCAGCAGGGTTCAACCTTGGCACATTCATCGGGGGGGCGCTCATCCTTGGCGGCGTTATCTGCATCGCATGGGATTCCGTCCTTGAAGTGATCGAGTTGCCCACGATCATCTCCCACGTTCTTTCTTATGCACGTCTCGTTGCGGTCGGCCTCTCTTCGGTCGCCATCGCAATGGTCGTCAACTACATGGCCATCGGGATGTTCATCAACCCCGGTATGGCAGATCTCTCCCTTGTCGGTATTGTGATGATTGTTGTCGGACTGGTGATATTCCTGTTCGGTCACACCCTCAATATCGCACTGGGACTTCTGGGTGGCGGGCTCCACTCAATTCGTTTGCACTATGTCGAATTCTTCACCAAGTTCTACAAGGGTGGAGGCATCAGGTACGTTCCATTCGGAATGAAACGCAAGTTTACGGAGGAATAAATTATGGCAGTTGAAGCAATAGCAGTAGCAACAACAGATCTCGCATCGATCCAGGCATCGCAGATGGGAATGAAGGCAATCGGCGCAGGGCTCGCCGTCGGTCTTACCGGCGTCGGCACGGGTGTCGCCGAGATGGGTATCGGCGCAGCAGCCGTCGGTGCCATCGCCGAGAACAAGGACTTCTTCGGTCTCGGTCTCCTCTTCACCGTTATCCCTGAAACAATCGTTATCTTCGGTCTCGTCGTCGGTCTCCTGCTGCTCTTCTAAGGAGAGAACAATGGGACTGGAAGCAGTAGTTGAAGAGATCAGGGAAAACGGCAGAAAAGAAGCAGATAAGATCCGTGCAGAGTCCAAATTGGACGTCGACCAGATCCTCGCCGCCTCCAACAAGAAGGCCGGCGAGATCAAGCTTGTCGCTGAAGAGGAGTCAGCAAAACAGTCCGCTCACCTCGTGAGCCAGGACGTTTCCGCTGCCAACCTCCTTGTCAAGCGCGAGCTCCTGAACACGCAGAAAGCACTGCTGGACCAGGTATACGAAGCCACACGGAAGGATATCGCTGCCCTCCCTGAGAGCTTCCATCGCGAAGCGATCAAGAAACTCCTCACCGAGGCAAAGAAGGAGATCCCCGCAGGAACGATCTACTGCAATGCCCGGGATGTTGCAGCCGCAAAGGCGGTTATTGCAGAAAACCCGGCGTTTGCAGGGTTCAGGCTGGGCAACCCCGTCAATATTGACGGCGGTCTTCTTGTCGAAGGTGAAGGGGCAGAGTTGCAGATTGATTACAGCTACCGCACGTTCTTAGCGAAGGTGTGGGAATCCGGGTTAAAGGATGCGTCGGATATCCTGTTCGGGTAAGGGGGCACACGTATGGGTGTGAATATTTCAGCACCGTACATCTATGTGTGCACCAGGATGCGGGTGCGGAAGGCAAAACTCCTCCCCAAGGAGGAGTACATGCGGATGCTCAACATGAGCGTTGCCGAGATC
>Ga0153915_10000034_pt1 | contig 138299 bp, 125 predicted proteins | sample Opewatmetagenome_2_FD_107003 | JGI IMG/M metagenome (GOLD analysis project Ga0153915, IMG submission 107003) | Freshwater wetland microbial communities from Ohio, USA - Open water 3 Core 3 Depth 3 metaG | ecosystem: Environmental > Aquatic > Freshwater > Wetlands | place: USA: Ohio, Lake... | reverse complement strand
GCGGCCCCCGGCGCGGCAGCGGCCCCCGGCGCGGCAGCGGCCCCCGGCGCGGCAGCGGCCCCCGGCGGAGAGCAGGTGCGCCAGACCTTCAACCTGAACCTCGGCAGGGTGGGCGCCTATCGGGACAGCATCACACAGTTCGGCGACAAGAGCTCCACCAAGGCTGTCAGCCAGAACGGCTACGGGATGGGCTATCTGGAGACCTTCAAGATCGACCAGTCCGGGACCATCACGGGCGTGTATTCCAACGGCACAAACAGGACCCTGGGACAGATCGCCATGGGTTCCTTCACAAACCCCGGTGGCCTGGAAAAGGCGGGGGAAAACACCTACGCTGTTTCCAACAACTCCGGCACGGCCAATATCGGCGCCTCGGGAACGGCGGGCAAGGGCAAGATCGTCGCCGGGACCCTGGAGATGTCCAACGTGGACCTGGCCGAGCAGTTCACAGACATGATCATCACCCAGAGGGGTTTCCAGGCCAACTCCCGTACGATCACCACGGCGGACACGCTGTTGCAGGAGCTCCTGAACCTCAAGAGGTAAGGAGAGGCAGGAAGTGATCCATGGTTGAAGTGACGCGGCTGGACGGGAAGATCTACTACGTGAATCCCCACCAGATCGAGTACATGGAGGCGAATCCCGATACGACGCTGATCATGCTTTCCGGAAAAAGGCTGGTGGTCCGAGAGGACCACCAGACCGTTTTCAACAGAATCGTGGAGTACAGGCGCCTCATCGGGGCCTTCAAGAACGAGGAATAGGGAGCGGAAGCGTGGATCTAGGCACAATCGTCGGAATCATCGCGGGTCTGGTCCTTACAGTCCTTTCCATCATTTTCGCCAAGGGCAATATCCTCACATACCTGGATCTTCCGTCCGTGCTGATGACTGTCGGCGGTTCCATCGCGGCAATGTGGGTGGGAAACGGGTTCCGTCGCTTCCTGGGCCAGATGAAGTGGATTCGCCTCGTGCTGCGCATTCCCAACTGGGGCGAGGAGAAGGTGATCGCCACGCTGGTCCAGTTCTCGGAGAAGGCCCGGCGCGAAGGACTACTCGCCCTCGAGGACGAACTGGAGAGCGTGGAAAACGAGTTCCTCCGCAAGGGGCTCCAGCTCGTGGTGGACGGAACGGATCCCGAGGTCATAAAAAGCATCCTGTACACGGAAATGGATCAGATGCAGTCCCGTCACGAGGAAGGCGCCAACTTCTACTACGATTGGTCGGGACTGGCGCCGGCATTCGGCATGATCGGGACCCTGGCGGGCCTGGTGGCCATGCTCCAGAACATCAACGACAAGTCCTCAATCGGTAGCGGCATGTCCCTGGCCCTGATTACCAGCCTCTACGGTGCGTTGATGTGCTATCTGATCTTCCAGCCTTTCCGGCGCAAGTTGCAGGACCAGGACGCGGATGAAGTGCGTGTGCGGGAAATCATGGTGGAAGGCATCCTTTCCATACAGTCCGGGGACAACCCGCGCATCCTCGAGGAGAAATTGCTCTCCTTCCTGCCTCCCAAGCAGAGGGACGCGGTGAGGGCTGAATCCTCAACCAAGGAATAGGTACATGCCGCGCCCCAAGAAACAAAAGAAACAGGATGAAGGCTCCCCGGCCTGGCTGCTTTCCTGGGGAGACCTCACGACCCTCATGCTGACCTTCTTCGTCATGATGTACGACACGGGCTCCATCGACCAGGTGGAACTGGAGATCGTGCTCTCCCAGTTCCAGGGACAGGGAACCCAGGTGGGTGGAAACACGCTTTCAAAGGGGAAACTCGCCGAATTGGGAAATACCATTGCGTCGCTTCCTTCCATGGAAAAGGGCAGTTCCCTGGCCAAGGCGAAACAGGCCGCAATCTCCACGTTCCAGCCGGAATTGAAGACGAAGAAGGTGCGCGTCAAGGAGGATGAGCGGGGCCTCGTCATTTCTCTCGCCTCGGATGCGTTCTTCAAGCAGGGAAGCGCGGAGATCAACATAGAGGAGTCACGGGCCATGCTGCAGAATCTGGCGCAGCTCCTCAACAGCCCCGAGGTTTCGGGCCGTAAATTCCGCATCGAGGGGCATACTGACAATCTTCCGACTGAGGCCAAGGGCCCTTTCCCGACCAACTGGGAGCTTTCAGCCACACGGTCCGCGAACGTGCTCCATTATCTCGTGGATTTCGGTGTCAAGGAATCCCAGTTCCAGGTCGTCGGACTGGCGGATACGGTGCCCCTGGCCACAAACGACACTGAAGACGGCCGTGCCTACAATCGTCGTGTGGACCTGATCATCTTGTCGGAGGGGCACTTATGAGGCGGGGCCGTCGTGACGGCCGTGCCTATAACCGTCGTGTGGACCTGATCATCTTGTCGGAGGGGCACTTATGAGGCGGGGCCGTCGTGACGGCCGTGCCTACAATCGTCGTGTGGACCTGATCATCTTGTCGGAGGGGCACTTATGAGGCGTGTTGGAGTGACATGGATGGAAAACAGGGGGCACATGACCGGCGAGGGCGAGATGGTCCTGCGCCGGTTTTTGCTATAATATTGTTGTAATGGATTCGTTTTTTCTGATATACTTGCAGGAAGGGGGAGGGGATGTCTGACGAGAACCAGAATCTTGACTTCGAGGGCGGTGATGCCGAGGCCGTAGAAGGGCCCAAGAAGGCCGGAGGTTTTCCCGCCGGACTTCTTCTGACAGTACTCAAGTGGGCCGCAATCGGACTGGGCATGATCATCCTGGTCGTGACCGTGACGGTCATCACGTTCAGCATCATCAACAAGGGAAAGTCCTCCCAGAACCTGGCAGCCTCGTCCCCCGAATTCCAGGGCAAGGCGGAACCCCTGGCTTACTACGATTCCATCGACTCCGTACGAGGTCAGACTTCGGACGAGACGCCGGCCATCTTCCTGGTGAAGTTGAGCCTGGGCTACGACGAAAAGTCCAAGGAGATCGTCACCGAGCTTGGACAGAGACAGCGTGAGATCCAGAACATCATCCTGCTCACTCTGGCGCAGAAGCAGGCGAACTCCCTCAATTCGAACAACTACAAGCTTCTCCAAGAGGAGCTGAAGACGGCCATCAACACGATCATGCGGACCGGGAAGATCAAGAGCGTGATCTTCCGCGAGATCACGGTGATGAAATGACGGAAGTTCTCTCCCAGGACGAAATCGACCAGCTGCTTACCGCGATCTCCTCGGGAGAGGTGGCCACGGAGGAAGTCAGTCAGCCGCAGGATCAGCGCAAGATCAAGATCTACGACTTCAAGCGGCCCGACAAATTCTCCAAGGACCAGATCCGCACCATTTCCATGATGCACGAGACGTTCGCCCGCCTGGCCACGACCAACCTGTCCGGGCAGCTTCGGACCCTGGCCAACGTCCACGTGGCCTCCGTGGACCAGCTCACCTACGAGGAGTTCATCCGTTCCATCCCCAATCCGACCACCCTGGCCGTGATCAACATGGACCCCCTGAAGGGCTCCGCCATCCTGGAGATCGATCCGGCCGTGACGTTCTCCATCATTGACAGGCTTTTCGGCGGCAAGGGGGAAGGGGCCAAGTTCGCAAGGGAGCTCACCGACATCGAGCAGTCGGTCATGGAAGGGATCATCGTGCGCATCCTGGGAAATCTCCGGGAGGCATGGACACAGGTCATCGACCTCAGGCCGCGGCTCGGTCAGATCGAGACCAACCCGCAGTTCGCCCAGATCGTCCCCCCCTCGGAGATGGTGGTCCTCGTGACGCTGGAGACGAAGGTGGTGGACGTCGAGGGGATGATGAACTTCTGCATCCCCTACCTCACCATCGAGCCGATCATCTCCAAGCTCTCCGCGCAGTACTGGTATTCCTCGGTGCGCCGCGGTACGACCACGGAGAACCTGAACATCCTCCGCGACCGCCTGGAATCCATCGAGATCACCCTCGTGGCGGAACTCGGGAGCATGAACATCCGCATGAAGGACGTTCTCGCCCTGCGTACGGGGGACATCGTGCGCCTGGCCAGCGTGCGGGTCAACGACCTGATGTCCCTGAAGATCGGGGACCGTAAAAAGTTCCTCTGCCGTCCCGGCGTGATGGGCAACAAGATTTCCGTCCAGATCATGAAGCAGCTGGAGGACCTGGAGCACGCCGAGTTCGAGGAACTGGTGTCGGAAGAGGCGGAGGAATTGTGATGGAAAGTGCACGGAAGGAGATGCGCCCATGAGCGACGGATCGCTGTCCCAGGACGAGATCGACGCCCTGTTGCAGGGGACGGAATCCATCGAAATGGACCAGGGGGGCGGAGGGGCCGCTTCGGGGATCTCCGAAGGGGAGGCCTCCGCTCTGTCGGAGCTGCTGCGCGGGATCACCGAATCCCAAAGCTCCAACCTGTCCATGATGATGTCCAAGACCGTAAGCCTCGGAGACCCGCAGGTCAGCCTGAAGGCCCCTCAGGAGGTGGCCGCCGCGGAGCAGGGCGAAATGGTGGACGTCCGCGTGGACTTCTCGGAAGGCCTGGTGGGGGAGCATTCGTACTTCTTTTCCAAGCAGAGCGCCTCGATCATCGCGGGCCTCATGATGGGCCAGCAGGGCAACGAGCTGGACGAGGCGGCGCTTTCCGCCGTCACGGAGGCGGTCTCCCAGATCACCGGGACCACCGCGACGGCCCTTGGCAACAAGGTGGGCCGTACCATCCGCATGGCCCCGCCGGACGCGCGCAAGTGCGAAGGAGCCCAGCTGCGCCTTCCCAAGGGCGAATTCTGCGTCGTCGCGGAGTACCCATTGAACATCGAGGGGTTTCCCCCCTCACGGCTGACGGAGGTCTTTTCCTTGGCCCTTGTGAAGGACATCCTCTCCATGGACGGCGGGGCGGAAGCGGCCGCGCCGATGGCCGCCGCACAGCCTGCCGCCAGGCCGGCCATGGCGCAACGGGCGGCACCGGCCATGCAGCAGCAGTCCGCGGCCCAGTCCATGGGCGGCATGGCCGGGTTCCAGCAGACCTTCGGCCAGGCTTTCGGAGCCCCCGCGATGGGCCCCGTAGTGAGCCCGCCCAACGTGCAGCCCGTGCAGTTCGCCAATCTCCAGCCCGCCCCCTCCTCGGCGGAGCAGGGGAACATCGGTCTCCTGATGGACGTCTTCATGGAGATGACGGTGGAGTTGGGGCGGACCAAGCGGCCCATCAAATGGATCCTGGGCATCGGGGAAGGCACCATCATCGAGCTGGACAAGCTGGCCGGAGAACCGGTGGACATCCTGGTCAACCACAAGCTGATAGCCAAGGGCGAAGTCGTGGTCATCGACGAAAACTTCGGTGTCCGCGTTACGGAGATCGTTTCCCAGATCGACAGGATGGGGGACCTGTCGTGAGTGCAGGGGAAACGGGCGGGATTCTGATCCCGCCGTGATGCGTGGCGGCGGGGTACGGCTCCGCCGCATGAAAAACTGGGAGGGAAAACACTGAACGGACATTTTCGCATCGCGCTCGCGGTGACCGTCTTCATGACGTTCACTGCGGGCTTTCCCGTTTACGGACAGGCCAAGGGCGGTGCGTCGGGAAAGCAGGGGGAGGTCGGCGTCAAGACCAACGCGGGAACGCCGTCGGCGACTGTGGCGGATCCGGAGTCCCTGCCCCTCGATACCGGGACCGCGCAGGGCGCCTCCGGGACCGCGCAGGGCGCTTCCGGGACGCAGTCCGTCCCCGTGCCCATCGTCTCCGTCTGGGACTTTGTCCGCATGCTCCTCGTGCTTGCCCTGGTCGTGGCCACAATCTATCTGGTTTTCCACCTGCTCAAGAAGAGGGTGGGACGGAAGCATTCGGAAAACGACCTGATCCGGGTCCTCGGCTCCCGCAACCTCACAGGCACGCGCGCGATGCACCTGGTCGAGGTGGGTAAGAGCGTCTATCTTGTCGGTTCCACCGATGGGGGGGTGGAGCTCATCTCGCAGATCACGGACCAGGAGAGCCTCGACATGGTCCGCCTTCAGGCGGCCGAGGAACCTGCGGCCAGGCGGCGCAGCTTCCAGGAGGTCCTTTCGGACATCCTCAAGCCGACCAAGAAGCCGCCTTCCATGAACGACAGCGTCCGGTTCCTCAAGAGCCAAAGGGAGAGGCTGAAGAAGCTATGAAACGCGCCTTCTTTGCGACCTGTCTTGCGTTGGCTCTGTTCGCCTCCGTTCCGGACGCCGGGGCGCAGGCCGCCACGACGTTCCCCTTCGTGGACCTGAACGTGCGCAATGCGAAGAACAACCAGGAAGTGGTCCTCTCCGTGCAGATGCTCCTGCTGCTGTCCGTCCTGGCCATTTCCCCGTCCATCCTCATCCTCTGCACCGCATTCCTGCGCATCTCGATCGTCTTCGATTTCGTGAAGCGGGCCCTGTCCCTTCAGAACGCCCCGCCCAACCAGGTCCTGATGGGCCTCGCCCTCTTCCTCACGGTGTTCGTCATGTGGCCGACGCTGAACGACGTCTACCAGAACTCCCTCAAGCCTTTCGGGGAAGGGAAGATCGGCATCGAGCAGATGTACAAGGAGGCGGAAAAACCCCTGCGGACCTTCATGTTCCGGCAGATGGGCAATGATTCCAAGGACATCAAGCTGTTCATGAGCCTGCGCAAACTGCCCAAGCCGACGGTCCGCGCGGACGTGCCCACCGACATCCTGGTGCCCGCCTTCGCGCTCCATGAGATGACCGTGGCATTCAAGATCGGGATCCTGTTGTACATCCCGTTCATCATCATCGACATGGTGGTCGCCTCGGCGCTCATGTCGATGGGCATGATCATGCTGCCGCCCGTGACCATCTCCACCCCGTTCAAGCTGATCCTGTTCGTGCTGGTGGACGGGTGGAGCCTGCTCACCGAGCAGCTGGTCCGCAGCTTCCTCGGCTGATCCAGGGTTAGGAGGGAAACATGAGCCTGGGAACGGCGATCAGCATCATGCAGGGAAGCATCCTGCAGACATTCATCATGGCGGGCCCCCTTCTGCTCATCGGGATGGCAGTGGGCCTGATCATCGCCATCCTGCAGGCCACCACGTCCATCCAGGAGCAGACGCTCACCTTCGTGCCGAAGATCGCGGCGATCCTCGCGGGCCTCGCGATCCTGGGGCCCTGGATGGCCAAGTCCATGATGGATTACACGGTGCGGCTGTTCCAGCTGATTCCGAGCATGAACGGGTAGGAGAGGGTTTTGATCAAGGATCTGGTCGAGCATTGGCAGCTTTTCCTCCTCATCTTCTTCCGCATCATCGCGATGATTGAGGTGGCGCCCCTGCTTTCTTCCACCGCCATTCCGCAGGTGGCCAAGGTGGGGCTGTCCTTCTTCACCGCCAGCGCCGTCTATCCCTGGGTGGCCAAGATGGGTTACCCCATCCCCCCCGGCGCCATGGACTGGTTCCTTCTGATGCTCGGGGAGGTCCTGGTCGGCCTGCTCATCGGCTTCCTCCTTCTCCTGGTTTTCTCCGCCTTCCAGATGGCGGGTCAGTTCTTCTCCCTCCAGATGGGATTCGGCGCTTCCGAGGTCTACGATCCCCTGGCCCAGGTGGAGATCCCCCTGATCGGGGAATACCTGAACCTCATCGCCATGTTCGTCTTCCTCAGCTCCGACACGGCGGGGTTCCAGAAGTTCTTCCTCTCGGGCGTGGCTTCCTCGTTCGAACACCTGCGCGCCGTGGACCTTGTGATCCACCGCGACGATCTCGTGAGAATCCTGATCGGCGGACTCGCGGGGCTCTTCGAGAGCTCCCTCACCATCTCGCTTCCCATCCTGGGGACGCTGCTGCTGATCTCCATCGGCACGGGCCTCATGTCCAAGGCCTCGCCGCAGATGGACGTGCTCACCATGGGTTTCCCCATATCGATCGCGGTCTCGTTCCTGCTTCTCTTCGCCTCCATGCCGGCCCTGATGACGGCCTTTTCCCGGGTCATCGACGCGGGATTCGAGAGCATCGGAACCCTGGTCGTGGGGCTGGGAGGCGTGAAGTGAGCCCCAGCCCGTTGGAAGCCCTGCGCCCGCCCCTGACCACCGCCTTCGATATCCACCTGCAGTGGTTCGCCGCGGAGGACGAAGGCCGCACGGAGGAGCCCAGCGAACACAAGATCCGCAAAGCCCGGGAGGAAGGCAAGGTCGCGAAATCCGCGGAGTTGACCTCCACCCTGGTGCTCCTGGTGACCGTGGTCACCCTGGCCTTCACGGCCGGAAGCTTCCTCGGCAACTGCGCCGGTCTGGTCCGTTTTTTCCTGTCCTTCGTGGCGCGGCCCGACTCCATCTCGGGCCAGGCGATGTACCGCGCCTGTATGGGATACTTCATCCGCATCGCCCTTCCGCTCTGCGTCGCGGCCTTCCTGGCCGCCCTCCTCGGCAACGTGGCCCAGGTCGGATTCCTGTTCACGGTGAAGCCCATCACGCCGGATCCGTCGCGCATCGCCCCGCGGATCGGCCGCTGGCTGCAGCGCTCCTTCCTGTCCGGGGAGGCGGCCTTCAACCTCGTGAAGGCGATGGTGAAGGTGGCCATCATCGTGGCCATCGTATACGTCAACATCTCGGGGGAGATGCCGCGCATCGAGCGTCTCGTGCTCTCCCCCCTGTTCTCGGGCATCTCCCTGATCGCCGACCTCGGGTTCCGCATCATCGTGGAGGCGTCCATCGTCATGCTGGCCATCTCCCTCATCGACTACTGGTTCCAGAGGCGGCAGCACATGGAATCCCTGAAGATGTCCAAGCAGGAGATGAAGGAGGAGCGCAGGCTCTACGAGGGGGATCCCCTCGTGAAGAGCCGCCTCCGGGAGCGGATGCGGGACATCCTCCGCAAGAACATGATGCAGCAGGTGCCCAAGGCGACCGTGGTCATCACCAACCCCACCCACTATGCGGTGGCTCTGCAGTACAGCCGCGGCACGATGAGCGCGCCCACCCTCACGGCCAAGGGCGTGGACACGATCGCGGCCAGGATCCGGGAGATCGCGACGGAAAACGGCGTGCCCCTGGTGGAAAACCGGCCCCTGGCCCAGGCCCTGTACCGCGAGGTGGAGATCGGCGACGAGATCCCCGCCAAGTTCTACGAGGCCATCTCCGTCATCATCGCCCAGGTCTTCAAGATGACGGGCGGCTCGGCGGAGGCGGTGTAGCATGAGCGGGGAGGAAGTCCATGGCTGACGCGCGTTCGATCGCGGGAGATCTCTGGCATCAGAAAAGCGACATGCTGGTCGCCATCGGCGTGGTGGCGATCATCATGATGATGATCATTCCCCTGCCGGCCATCCTTCTGGACGTCCTGATGGCCCTCAACCTGGTGCTCAGCCTCCTGATCATCCTCACGGTCCTCTACACCCGACATGCCCTGGAGTTCTCCGTCTTCCCCACGCTCCTCCTGGTGGTCACCGTTTTCGGCCTTGCGCTCAACGTCTCCTCCACGAGGCTCATCCTGTCCAAGGGCAGCCAGTTCAACGGGAGGATCGTGCGCGCCTTCGCCACCTTCGTGGTGGGCACCTCGGGGGTGGAAGGCTACGTCATCGGGATCATCATCTTCATCATCATCATCGCCGTGCAGTTCATCGTCATCACCAAGGGCGCGACGCGCGTGGCGGAAGTGGCCGCGCGCTTCACCCTGGACGCCCTGCCCGGCAAGCAGATGGCCCTCGAGGCGGAATACAACTCGGGCCTCATCACGGAGGAGGAGGCGACCCGCAAGAAGAACGACCTCCAGCGGGAAGCCGACTTCTACGGGGCCATGGACGGAGCCTCCAAGTTCATCTCCGGGAGCGTGAAGGTCGGCATCCTCATCACCGTGGTGAACATCGTGGGCGGACTCATCGTGGGCATGACCCTGCATGCGGAATCCTGGCAGGTGGCGCTGGATACCTACATCTCCCTGGCCATCGGGGACGGCCTCGTCACCCAGCTTCCCGCCCTGATGATCTCCACAGCCACGGGCATCATCGTCACGCGTTCCGTCTCCGAGTCCTCCTTCGGCAAGGACATCACGAAGCAGTTCTCCTCCCAGTCGCGCCCCTACCTGATCGCGGCGGCCTTCCTCCTGGTCCTCGCCTTCCTGCCGGGCTTTCCCTGGTACGTGCTCATCCCCATGGCCGGACTGATCGGCGCCCTGGGCCTCAGCCTCACGCGCAAGAAGATGGCGGAAGATGAGAAGGGGAAGCTGAAGGAGGTGGCGGAGCGCGAGAAGACCGCCCCCGCGGAGATCTCCCCCGTGGTACCCCTGGACCCCCTGTCCCTGGAGATCGGATACGGCCTGATCCCCCTGGTGGACAAGGAACAGGGCGCCGAGCTCCTGGACCGCATCACGCGGATCCGGAGGGAATCCGCCCTGGACCTGGGCCTCGTGGTCCCGCGCATCCGGATCATAGACAACATGCGCCTGGAGCCCGCGGAGTATTCCTTCAAGATCCGCGGCGTCGAGGTGGGACGGGGCAAGATCAAGATGGGCCACTACATGGCCATCGTACCCGGGAAGGTCGCCGAGGAGATTCCCGGCGAGGCGACCCGGGACCCGGCCTTCGGCCTCCCGGCCCTCTGGATCGCGGATGCGGACCGGGAGCGCGCGGAGCGTCTGGGCTACACCGTGGTCGATCCTCCATCCATCATCGCCACGCACCTGACGGAGATCATCAAGCGTTACGCTTCGGACATCCTGGGCCGCCAGGAGGTCCAGTCGATCCTGGACGCGCTGAAGGCGGACTACCCTGCCGTGGTGGAGGAGGTCCGCAAGAACTTCGGCCTCGGCGAGGTGCAGAAGGTCCTGCAGGGACTCCTGTCCGAGCAGGTGAGCGTGCGCAACATCGTCGTGATCCTCGAGACCCTGGCCGACTACGGCGGGGTGACCAAGGATCCCGGGTTCCTCATCGAGAAGGCGCGCCAGGCCCTGGGCCGCCAGATCTGCCTGCAGTACGGGGACGAGAAGAAGGTCCTGCGGGTGCTCACCATCGAACCGGGACTGGAAAAGAAGATCATCGACTCCCGGGTCGAGACCAACCGGGGCATCGCGGCGGCCCTGGAGCCCGCCCTGCACCGCAAATGGATCAACGCGCTCTCCAACGCCGTGAAGACGGTGCAGGAGAAGGGATATCACGAGATCGTGCTCTGCTCCGAGGCGGCCAGGCCCCTGGTGAAGTCCAGTTCCCAGAGGGAGATTCCGCACCTGGCCGTGATCTCCAGCCTCGAGGTGGTGCCCGACGTGACGATCGAGGCCCTGGGCGAGATCCGGATCCAGGGTTGAAGGGATGGGGCAGATGGGCGCAGGCGCGGCCATGGGGGGAGCGAAAGGAAGCATGCAGTACTTCACGATTCAGGCCCGATCCAACCGTGAGGCCATCGAAAAGATGAAGGCCAGCTACGGGGAGGAGGCGCGGATCCTCACGCACCGTAACGTCCGCGTCGGCGGAGTGCTGGGCCTTTTCTCCCGCGAGGGGGTGGAGATCACCGGATATCTTTCCGAGGACGGTGGAAAGCGGAAGAAACCGGACGCCGACATGGAGGAACAGAAGAAGAAGATCCTGGAAAACGTGCGCAAGGAGCAGACCCTCCAGGTCCTTCTGAAGGAGATCCAGTCGATCAAGGAGACCCTGAAGGACGCCCCTTCCCGCAGCGAGGAGCGGCATCCCGGCCTGCGGCGCATCCGGGACCTGCTCCTCCTCAATGACTTCCCGACATCCTTCATCGATGGGTTGGAGGAGCAGCTGAAGAAGGATTTCTCCCTGGATTCCCTGGAGGACTACGGGGCCCTGCAGCATGCGGTTCTCGAATGGATCGGGGAGAGGATCAGCGTGGCGCCTCCCCTTGTGTTTCCGGAGAAGGGGACAAAGGTCGTGGTGATCGTCGGGCCCACGGGGGTGGGAAAGACCACCACGGTGGCGAAGCTGGCCGCCATCTTCGGGACCGGGATCAGCCGGCAGACGCCGCGGCGGGTGCGGATCATCACCATCGACAACTACCGGATCGGCGCCAAGCAGCAGATCGAGACCTACGCGGAGTTGATGCGCATTCCGGTATCCCTCGTGGAAAGCGCGGGGGACCTGCGCAAGACCCTCGCCCTGTACCAGGAGACGGACCTGATCCTGGTGGACACCATCGGACGCAGCCCCCACGATTTCTCCAAGCTGGCCGAGATGAAGGAGTGCCTGGAGGCCTGCGGCGGCGAGTCCTGCACGTACCTGGCCGTGAGCGCGACCACCAAGACCACCGACCTGGAGGAGATCCTGCGGCAGTACGAGCCGTTCCGCTACGAGTCGGTGGTCCTCACGAAGATCGACGAGACGACGCGCGTGGGCAACATCATCGGGGTGCTGGCCGCGGCGCGCAAGAGCATCGCGTACATCTGCGACGGACAGGGGGTTCCCCTGGACCTGGAGGAGGCCTCGGTCATGCGCCTCCTGATGAACCTGGAGGGATTCCACGTGGATCGGGAACGGATGGAAAAGCGTTTCGGGCAGAGGCGCAAGGACCTCCTGCGGGAGGCAAGAGGGGGCGAAAGACATGGGTGATCAGGCGGAGAAGCTGCGGGAGATGCTCGCCGGCCGCCCGGCGGACGGCAAGAAACAGACCCGCATCATCGCGGTTTCCAGCGGCAAGGGCGGCGTGGGCAAGACCAACATCGCCGTCAACCTGGCCCTGGCGTATGCCCAGGCGGGAAAACGCGTGATCGTAATGGACGCGGACCTGGGACTGGCCAACGTGAACGTGGTCCTGGGGGTGATCCCCCGCTACAACCTCTACCACCTGATCCGCAAGCAGAAGCGGCTGTCGGAGATCCTCATCGAGACCAACTACGGCATCCGCATCGTGGCGGGCGCCTCCGGCTTCTCCAAGATCGCCAACCTTTCCGAGGAGGAGAGGAAGGATTTCATCGCGGAACTGGCCGAGTTGTCCGCGGCCGACGTGCTCATCATCGACACCGGCGCTGGAGTGTCCGCCAACGTCATCTCCTTCATCGCGGCGGCGGACGACGTGCTGATCGTGACCACGCCGGAACCGACGGCCATCACGGATGCCTACGGGATCATCAAGATCATCGCCACGGAGATCGAGAACCTCGATCTGGGACTGAAGCTGGTGGTGAACCGGGTGAAGTCCGTTGTCGAGGGCAAGCGGGTGGCGGAGCGGGTGATCAACATCGCCAGCCAGTTCCTGAACCTCAAGGTGGATTACCTCGGTTTCGTCTTCGACGATCCTGTGGTTTCCTCCGCCGTGCTCAAACAGAAGCCCTTCCTCGTGGTGGATCCACGCTGCAAGGCTTCCGCCTGCATCCGCCACCTCGTGGGACGCCTCGAGAACGTGGATTACCGGGACGGGAAGGGGGTCCCACATTTCCTGAAGAAGCTGTTCGGGACTTGATTGACGCAGGGCGTGATTTGCCCTACTCTTGAAGGGGGGGGAAGGGGCTCTTGAAGGACTTCATGGGCGCATACGGCAAGATCGGAGGAATCGGCGCCGCCGCCGGATTCCTGCTTTCGATGCTGGTGGGCCTGTTTTCGGGCAACCCCTTCGCAACCATCGTTCTGCGGGCCCTGCTTTTCGCCCTCCTGTTCGGCGGTTTGGGGATCGGCGCCCGGATCGTGGTTGGCCGGTTCCTGCCCGAACTGGAGTCCGCTTCCGGCTCCGGGCGGGAACCGGAGGCCCGGAAGGTGGACATCGTGCTTCCGGAGGAGAATCCCCACGTCGACCCGCAGGGCGTGCGCGTGGCGGAGGCTGGCGGGGACGGCGGGGCTGAGGCCAAGGGTCCCATGGAAAGCGGCGCGTCGGGGGACGAAGGGAACGCGGAGACCGGGTCTTCCGACCTTCCGCCGCCCGACGCCGAGGATATGGACGAGGTGCAGGAAGCGCCGGAAACGGAGAGCCCGGAGCCCGTGACGGCCGCGGAACCGGAGCGGCCGCGCGGCGCCGGTCCACTTCCCACCCTCGATTCCCTCGGGAGCGGTTCTTCCCCGATGGGGAGTTCCGGTATGGGTACCGCGATGGGGCGAGCCAAGGCGAACGCGGGCGCGATGGGCGACCTGGGCGGGGAGGATCCCGCAACCATCGCGCGGGCCATCAGGACCGTTTTGAAGAAGGATGAGAAAGGGTGATGAGGCATGGCGGATGAGATCCCGGCCGGGAAGTCGGAAGAGGACCTCTGGCGGCAGTACAGGAAAAGCAGGGACCAGAAGATCCGGGACTATTTCATCAGGCAGTACGCGCCCCTGGTGAAGTACGTGGCGGGCAAGATCGCCATGGGCATGCCGCAGAACGTTGAGTTCGACGATTTGGTGGGGTTCGGGGTCTTCGGCCTGTTCGATGCCATCGAGAAGTTCGATCCGGGAAAGCACGTTAAGTTCAAGACCTATGCGGTGACCCGGATCCGGGGAGCCATCTTCGACGAGCTGCGGACCATCGACTGGGTGCCCCGTTCCGTGCGCCAGAAGGCGCGCGAGGTGGAGGACACCGTGCGGCGCCTCGAGGCCTCCATGGGCCGGGCCGCCACCGACGAGGAGATCGCCTCCGCGATGGCCATCGACCTGAAGGAGTTCCAGCAGATCATGCTGCGCATCAGCGGGACCTCCATGCTCTCCCTGCATGACATCTGGTACACGGGCGAGGACAATGACAAGATTTCCATCGCGGAGAGCATCGAGAGCCCCGTCAGCCTGAATCCGGACATGATCGTGGAGAAGGACGAGATCCGGCGGGTCATCGTCGCCGCCATCGACGAGCTCCCGGAGAAGGAAAAGAAGGTCCTCGTGCTGTACTACTACGAGGACTTGACGCTCAAGGAGATCGGCGAGGTCCTGGAAGTGACGGAATCCCGCGTCTCCCAACTGCATACCAAGGCGATCATGCGCCTGCGGGCCAAGCTCACCAGCTTCAAAAGGGGAATCGTGTAGGAAGGGATCATGATCAATTTCAGCCAGCTGCGCGAGTTCGCGGCCAAACAGGCCGAGGAGGACAGGCAGAACAGGATCGTGGACGTCCAGGGCCCGACCCTTGATGACGCCCTCAAGAAGGCCTCCATAGAGCTTGCCCTTCCCCTGAAACGGCTGGAATACGAGGTCGTGGAACAGGGGGCCAAAGGATTCGCCGGCATGGGGTCCAAGCCCTGGAAGCTGCACGTATACGAAAAAACCAAGGAAGTGAAAGTGTCCGGCATCGGCGAGGAGGACCTCCTGGCCACGCTGGCCGCCGTCCAGCCGGAGAAGGAGAAGGATCTGCCCGGAGGCGTGCAGGTCCGCATCTCGCCGGAAGGGGCCTTCCTCAAAGTGACCAAACCCAAGGGCAAGGGCGCCAGGGTTTCCGAGATCATGGCCCTGGAGAAACTTTCCCAGAGGGGCATCACCGGCTTCGATGCCTCCCTGGTGGCCCGCGTCGTGAAGCATGCCGACGGGGACTTCATCAGGGTCGGAGACGCGGAGAGCCAGCCGGAACACGATTCCAACGCCTCGCTGGAGCTCTCGGACGGCGACATGAAGGCATGGGTCACGGTGAGCGAGCCCGGACCCGGAGGTTCCGACCTGGGTGCGGACGGCCTGCGCGCGTTCCTGCAGGCCAATGGCGTCACCGACGGCATCCTGGAGGAGGCACTCGCGTCCTTCGAGGATATGCCCGTCTACAGGGAACCCATCCTGTTGGCGGAAGGGATCAAGGCCAAGGATGGAGCCAACGCTCGGGTGGCCTACAACTTCCAGGTGGAGCGGGATTCCGTGAAGCTCAAGGAGAAGATGGACGGGCGCGTGGATTTCCGCGAGATCAACAAGGTGGAGAACGTCGTGGCGGGGCAGCTTGTGGCGCGCAAGATCCCGGCGGAGGAGGGCATCGAGGGCAAGACCGTCACGGGGCGGACCACCCCCGCCACCTCGGGCAAGGATTGCGAGATCCCGATCGGCAAGAACGTGAAGCTGTCCGACGACGGCCTGCAGGCCATCGCGGAGATCAACGGACAGGTGCTCCTGCTGGGCCAGAAGATCAACGTGGAGCCCATCTACACGGTGGGCGGGGACGTGGACATGCGCACCGGGAACATCCTGTTCCTGGGCACGGTGTTCGTGAAGGGGAACGTCGGGGACGGATTCTCAGTCAAGGCGGCCGGAAACATCGAGGTGTTCGGCAACGTGGGCAAGTGCGTCCTGGACGCGGAAGGGGACATCGTCGTCCACCAGGGCATCCTGGGCAAAGGGGAGGGCTCCGTGCGCTGCGGCAGGAGCCTGTACTCCAAGTTCATCGAAAACGCCAATGTGGAGGCCGGGGAGAACATCCTGGTCACGGACGGCATCATGCATTCCAAGGTGGACGCCAACAAGATGATCCTCTGCCAGGGAAAGCGCGCCCAGGTGGTCGGCGGACGCCTGCGCGCCGCCGAGGAGATCAACTCCAAGATCCTGGGCTCCGTGTCCGGCACGGAAACGCTCCTCGAGGTCGGCTACGACCCGAAGAGCAAGGAACGCCTGGCGGAACTGGGTGAAACCAAGACCAAGGTCGAGAAGGAACTGGAGGAGGTCGACCTCAACATCAAGACCCTTGAAAACTTCCAGAGGGTGCAGAAGAAGCTGCCGGAGGAGAAGGCGCGATACCTGGCGGAACAGAGCGAAAAACGCTCCCAGCTCCTCGCCCAGCTGGAGGAGGCCAGCCGGGAGCTCGGTTCCATCAACGCCTACCTCGCGCAGCTCACGACGATCGGGAAGATCTCCTCCTCGGAGAAGGTCTATCCCGGCGTGCGCGTGTCCATCAAGACCGCGGCCCTCACTGTCCGCACGGAGTTCAAGTACGTGACCTTCTACCTGCAGGGCAACGAGGTGAAGGTGACCAAGTACGAAGGCTTCGACGAGGAACTGATGAGGAGGAAATAGATGCCCCTCCTTCCCATAGACCTGCAGACTCTGTTCACGCAGACCAACCAGGTGGGCCGGGAACAGGCGGTCCAGAAGGATACCATCCCGCAGCAACAGGCGCTCCAGGGAGCCCAGATGGTGCAGAAGAACGCGCAGAAGGATGCTTCGGTGACCCAGACCCAGAATACGGAGGAGGGGGCCGAATCGATCCGCGACCGGCGGGAGAAGGAACGGCGCAAGAGGCAGGCCGCACGCGGCCGGCCCAAGGGCGAAGCGGAGAAGAAAGCTCCGCCTGCCTCCGAGAAGTTTTCCGATCCCGCCCTGGGCAGGAAGATCGACGTCAGCGGGTGAACATGGGCACTTTCCTGGCCTTGCTCGCGCTGAATCTCGTGGGTTTTTTCTTCATTTGGCTTCTGTTACGCCGACAGGTCCGCCGTTATGCCTCCCCGACCGCGCAGATGACGGAACTGCGCGCCGAGGTGGATCGGCTGGTGGTTGAATTGAACCAGACCACGGAGCGGAATATCCTTCTCCTGGAAGACCGCATCGCCGGACTCACGGAGCTCCTCGGTCAGGCCGATAAAAAAATGGACATCCTGAGACGCGAAGCGGAGAAGCGTGAGATGGGGGCACGGGTCTACGCCAGGCTTGGGGAAGCCCGCCTACGGCCCATGGAAGAAGTGCAAAGCCCCCTCGTAGAAGGGCAGGGACTCCCCGTGGAGGGGCAGAAGCCCCCCGTGGAGGTTTCCATGCGGCCGCCACAGACGCCGTCCGCCGCGACCGCGTCCCCGGTCATCCAGGAGCCCCGCCAGGACGAGGTGGTGCGCCTGTATCGGGCCGGGCTGTCTTCCGCGTTGATTTCCGGAAGGACCGGGGTCCCACGCGGGGAAGTGGAGCTCATCATCTCGCTGGAGGAGGGGAAGGAAAGAACGTGACGCAGTCCTTCGTCGGAATCGATCTGGGAACCACGAATGCACGTATCGCGTTCCTGGACGGCAAGGAAGCGCGCATCATCCCCAACCGGCGCGGGAACCGTTTCACCCCGTCCGTGGTCGCCTTCAGTCGGGACGGAGAAGTCCTCGTGGGAGAATCGGCCCGCAACCAGTCCGCCATGAATCCGCAAGGGACGGTCTCCGGCGTGAAGCGCCTCATGGGCAGCCGGACGCCGCTCGTGATCCATGGGGTTCCCCATGCGCCGGAGGAGATCAGCGCGCACATCCTGAAAAGCCTCAAGGCGGATGCCGAGGAATACCTGGGTTCCGAGGTCAACCGCGCGGTGATCACGGTTCCGGCGTATTTCACGGAACCGCAGCGTCGAGCCACCATGGAGGCGGGCCGCCTGGCCGGCCTGGAGGTGATGCGGATCGTCAACGAGCCGACGGCCGTGGCCCTGGCGAACGGGCATGCCAACCGGCGCCATGCGCGCGTACTGGTCTACGACCTGGGCGGCGGAACCTTCGACGTGACGGTCCTGGATACGGCGCCGGGTTTCCTGGAAGTCCTGGCCGCCAAGGGCGACAATGCGCTGGGAGGGCTCGATTTCGACGCGCGCCTGTTCGATCTCCTGATGAAGGAGTTCCAGGAAAGGGAGAATCCCGCCGCCCTCGCCGATCCGCTTCTGCGCCAGAAGATCCGCGAGGAGACGGAGGCGGCGAAGATCGAGCTTTCCGCACGGGAAACCGCGGCGGTGGGCGTGCCGTTCGTGGGCGCGGCCGCCGATGCGTCCACGGGCGCGGTCCGTCATCTCAACCGGTCCGTGACCCGCGCGGAGTTCGAAGGCCTGATCGGCGATCTCGTGGACCGGACCTTGGACCTCACGCGGGAGGCCGTGGCCGACGCCGGGCTGGGCTTCGAAGCGATCGACGTGGTCCTCCTGTCGGGCGGCTCGACCCGCATCCCCCTGGTAAGGGAACGCCTGGGACACCTCACGAAAAAGACCTTCGAGCGCGGCGCCAATCCCACGGAGACTGTGGCCCTCGGCGCCGCCATCCAGGCGGGCATTTCGGCCGGGGAAATCCACGATATGGCCCTCGTGGACGTGACCCCGTTCTCCCTGGGCGTCGAGATCGATGGGGGACTCTACATGCCCCTGATCGAGCGAAATACCCCGATTCCCGCCGAGGCTTCCCGCCTGTTCACGACGGTGGCCGACGATCAGGGCGCGGTGGAGATCCATATCCTTCAGGGCGTGAACGGCAAGGCTTCTGGCAACACGTCCCTCGGCCGGTTCCTGCTGTCCGGCATCCGCGCCGCGAGGCGCGGGGAGCCGCGCATCATGGTTCGCTTCGTCCTGGACGCCGACGGGATCATCCACGTTTCCGCCCGGGATCGGGACACGAAGGCGCGCCAATCGGTGAGCCTCGCATCGTCCTTCACGGCGGGTACTCCGACTTCCGCCCCCGCATGCCCCGGACTCGCCCACAGGAAGAACCACGTGCGATCCCTCCGCGGCAGGCTTGCCAGGGAAACGGCCGCCCGCGCGGCGGCGCTGGACGACGCGCTGCGCGCTGAAATCGACGAGACAGTGAGAAAGGCGGACCGCTGCCTGCTTTCCGGCGACCCGTCCGACCTCGACGAGTGCGCGCTGGCCATGGAAACCCTCCTCGGAGAGCTTTCCGCCGCGGCTGACGAGTGGAGGGTGGGATATGGCGGAGCGTGATCCCTATCGGGTCCTGGGCCTGAAGGCCGGGGCCACGACGGCGGAGATGAAACAGGCGTATCGCTCGCTCGCCAAGAAGCTCCATCCGGATTCTTCCGGGAAGGCCTCATCGGGCATCGAGTTCTCGAGAGTCGTCCAGGCGTACCGGGCCCTGATGATCGAGGAACGCCGAAAGCGGATCATCACCTTCCCCGCCTCGCCCCGGAAACCCAACGCCAGGCCCGCCGGGACTCCCACAGCAAAGGCCGCTGGGACGGCGTCTACGGGCACCGGCGGGCCCACAGGCAGGCCTGCCGCCGCAGGTAGGGCCAGGCCGACAGGAGCGTTCAAGGGCACGCCGCAATGGAGGTCCGCCGGGACTCCCACCGGAAAGGCCGCTGGGACGGCGCATCCGGGCACCGGCGTACCCACCGGCAGGCCTGCGGATGCCCGTGCGTACCGGGAAAACGGGACGCCGCGGCAGTCGGGTGAGGAACTGTTCAAGATGGGGCGGCTGCTTCTCACCAGCAAGGAGCCTGCGCTGCGCGCCTTCGCCGCGCGTACCCTGGGCAACAGCGGGCGGAGGACCGCCTATGCCTTCCTGCGCAAGGCGCTCCTGGATCCCGAGGAGACCGTGGTCCGCTGCGCCGTCATGGCCATCGGCAAGCTTTCCATCCTGCAATGCGCCGGAGAACTGGCGGCCCTGTACGCCAAGGCCGGAGTTCCGGTCCGCAAGGACATCCTCTTGTGCGTCCGATCCATCATGGCGCGCCACGCGGCCCTTGCCCCGAGGCGGGACGGCTTCTCGGCCATTCTGCGGATCGCGGCGAAGGACGAGGATCCGGAGATCCGCGCGACGGCGGCAAGGCTTCTACAGGACGGGGAGTAAGGGCCATGGGAGCACGTTACGTGTCGTTCATCCTCGGGGGCGGAAAATACTGCATTCCCGTCAACCAGGTCGTGCAGATCCTGCGCCACGAGAACGTCCTCGACATCCCCAAGGCCCCGAGGTTCGTGGCGGGCGTGGTCAACCTCCGCGGAGACATCGTCCCCGTGGTGGACCTTCGGGAACGGTTCGGGATCGCGAAGCCCCAGGACAAGAAGCGCGAACGCATCGTGGTCACCTCCCTGGGGGGGAGGCCCTACGGGCTCCTGGTGGACGAGGTCCGCGAGCTTGTCGATATCCCCGATGAGGAGATCACGCCGGATGCGGGGGCGGCTTTCGGAGAACGGCCCGAGTTCATCCGGGCAGCGGCCCGCCGGGGGGACTCGCTGGTCTTCTTCCTGGACCTGGAACGCGTCCTTTCCGCCGAGGGGGCCAAGGCTTGAACCTGGCGGGCATCGACGAGGACAGGCTCAAGCGGGCGTTTCTCGAGGAGGCCGAGGACCTCACGCAGAAGCTCAGTGATTCGCTCATGGCCCTGGAGGAGAACCAGTCCGATGCCGGCCTGATCAACGAAATTTTCCGCCTGACGCATTCCCTGAAATCCGAGTCGGCCCTCATGGGCTTCCAGACCCTGGCCGGGGTATCCCACAAGATGGAGGACGTCTTCGGAAGGGTGCGCGGAGGGGAACTGGCCCTGGACCGGACGGTCATGGACAGGATCTTCGCGGGTTCCGACCTGATTGCCGCCATGATCCAGGGCATCGCAAAGGGCGGAAACGACGCGGATTTCTCCCCCGGGCCGGTCCTGGAAGGCCTTCAGGAATACGCGGAACCCGCGGGCAAGGCCGCGCCGGCCAAGGCGCGGACCGGACCCGCCGAAGCCGGAGCCTCCGCGCCGGCCCAGGCCGCGGAGGCGGGTGCCCCCGCGGAAACGGCGGCAGGGACGGCGGACGCCTCCGGGACTCCGGCGGCCGCTGAGGCCCGCGCGCCGCGCGAGGCCGCGTTCGAGCCGGGCGATTTCGAGCGGCAGCAGATGCGGGAAGCGCGCGACCGGGGAGAGACGCTGTACCGGATCACCGTCGAGATCGACGACGATGCCGCCATGAAGTTCCCGCGCGCCTACCTCGTGTTCAACAACCTGGAGCTCCTCGTCAACCTCCTGCACGTGGATCCGCCCATGGACGGCGCGATGGCCGACGACGGCGTCTATGGGAAGATCACGGCCTGGTTCACCAGCGCCGGCACGCGGGAGAAGATCCGGGAATGTACCGACGTGGACCAGATCAAGGCCGTGGACCTCGCGCCGCTCGAATACGCGGACCTGCTGGACCGGGCCGCTTTGGCGCCTGCGGGCTCCGGGGACGGACGGCCGAAGTCCGGGCAGACGGCCTTCGCGCCGGAACCCGCCCCGTCCACGGAACGGCGCGCGGTCCTGGAAAAACCCACCATCCGCGTGGATACCCGGAAGCTGGACGACCTGTGGCGGATGGTCGCGGACCTGATCCTCCAGAAGGCGGCGGTGGGACGGATCTACGACAAGGTGGCCCATGCGGAGGAGCCGCATGCGCTCCAGGAAGAGCTGGGGGCCGTCGTGGACGCCTTCGAAAAGATCGTGGGAGGCCTGCAGGCCACGATGATGGAAACCCGGATGATCCCCATCGCGGTCATCTTCTCCAAGTTCCCCCGCCTAGTGAGGGACCTTTCGCGCAAGCTGGGCAAGTCGGTGGACCTTGTGACGGAAGGGGAGGACACGGAAATCGACAGGAGCATCGTGGAGCTCCTCGCGGATCCCCTGACGCACATCATCCGCAACTCGCTGGACCATGGCATCGAGTTCGCGGAGGAGCGGGTCAGCCACGGCAAGCCGGCCAAGGGCCGGATCCGCATCGCCGCCTCCCAACAGGGCGGCCAGATCGTCATAGAGCTCGCCGACGACGGGAAAGGGTTCGACGAGCAGGGGATCCGCCGGAAGGCCGCGGCCATGGGCATCGAACGGGCCGCGACCATGGACCGTGAGGAGGCCCTCAAGCTGGTGTTCCTGCCCGGCTTCAGCACCAAGGAGGCCGTGACCGACCTTTCGGGGCGCGGGGTCGGCATGGACGTCGTGGCCACCCGGATCAGGGAGGACCTCAAGGGGGAGGTGCAGCTGTCCACGCGCGCGGGCGAGGGGACCCAGATCACGCTCCTCCTGCCCCTGACCCTCACCATCGTGCGCAGCCTGCTGGTCCGCGCGGACAACCACATTTTCGCCGTTCCCGCCGTCGCCGTGGAGACGACGCAAAAGGTGCTGGCAAGCGAGCTGCGGGGGGACTCCGCGGCCCCGTTCCTGCCGATGGAGGACGGGGAGCGGCCCGTATTTTTCCTGAACAGCCTCCTGGAGAGGCCGGCCCGCCGGGCCGAGGAGTACGATACCGTGATGATCCGCCACGGCAACAACCGCGGCTGCCTGGTGGTGGACGAACTGCTGCAGGAGATGGAACTGGTCATCAAGCCTATTGACGACCTCCTGAACTTCAGGAGATTATTCTCCGGGATTTCCCTGCGTGAGGACGGAAGCATCGTCTTCATCCTCGACACTTCGTTTATCCGCCGAAGGGAGAACAATGGGCGCCAAGATCCTGATCGCTGACGATCTTTCCTTCATGCGCATGATCCAGAAGGAGATCCTCACGGAAAAGGGCTACACCATCGTCGGGGAAGCCGCCGATGGCCTGGAGGCCGTGGAAAAGTATTCCGCCCTGCAGCCCGACCTGGTCGTCCTGGACATCACGATGCCCCACATGAACGGCCTGGATGCCATGCGCAAGATTTTCCAGATGGACCCGAAGGCGCGTGTCATCATGTGCTCCGCCCTTGGACAGCAGAACCTGATCGTCGACGCCATCAAGTCCGGGGTCAAGGACTTCATCGTCAAACCCTTCAAGCCGGAACGGATCCTGTCCGCCATCGAAAAAGCCCTCAAATAAGGATGGCGATCCGGGTGCTCACCGTGGACGATTCACCGATCGTCCAGCGGATCCTGGCAGCCCTGATCGCGGAGGCTCCCGGCCTCGTCCACGCGGGCGCCGCCGGCAACGGCCGGGAAGCGGTGGATCTCGCAGTGTCCCTGCAGCCCGACGTGATCACGCTGGACGTGGAGATGCCTGTCATGGACGGACTCGCGGCGCTGGAGAGGATCATGGAGGTCCGCCCCACGCCGGTCATCATGCTGTCCTCCCAGACCAGGGCCTCCTCGATGACCACGATCCGCGCCCTGCAGCGTGGCGCCCTGGATTTCATCGCCAAACCGGAAGGGGATCTGGCCGCGAACCTCAAGGCCCTGCGGGGGGAGCTGATCGAGAAGATCACGGTCCTGGGACGGTTCCGGTCGCGGCAGGACGCCTCCGGAAGCCGGACGCGCGGGAAGACCCGCGACGCGGAACAGGCCCTTCCCGCCGCTCCGCGGACCTACCCCCTCATCGCCATCGGCTCCTCCACGGGAGGAACGGCGGTCCTGTCCTCGATCCTGGAATCCCTGTGTCCCCCCATGGGCGGCACGATCCTGGCCATCCAGCACATGCCGGCCCTCTTCACGGCCAGCTTCGCGCAGCGCCTGGCGGAGACGAGCCGTTTGACGGTGCGGGAGGCCATGGACGGGGACCGGCTCCTCGCGGGCCACGTCTTCGTGGCGCCGGGGGGCAAACACCTGTCGGTCCGCGGCAACCGGATCCACCTCGGCGATGGGGATCCGGTCAACGGCCACCGGCCGTCCATCGACATCGCCTTCGAATCGGTGGCGAGGCGCTTCGGACCCGATGCCTGCGGCATCCTGCTCACGGGACTCGGCAGGGACGGGGCGCGCGGCATGGCCGCCATCAAGGAAGCGGGGGGGCATACTGTGGCGCAGGATGAGCGGACCAGCGTGGTCTTCGGCATGCCGAAAGCCGCGATCCTGACGGGCAAGGTGGATCTGGTGCTTCCGGATTCCCTGATCCGGCTTCACGTGACGCGCATCGTCCCCAGGTGAAGGACAAAAAAAAACGGTATGCCTGGACGTCGGTAGCATACCGTCTGTATCGAACATGGATCCGCGTCCGTCGTCGCGCTGGATTGGCGCTCCGCGGTTTCCCGCGCACCCTACAAGTAGTGTTTCGGCTCCGGCCCGCAAAAGGATTAGCGTAAAAAGGATCCTGGGACGGCGCCTTCAGCGGGGGAGCCTCGCCAGGGCGGCGCCCAGCACCTCACGGTGGAAGCGGGCCGAGTCGCGCAGGCTTTCATAGAGCTTCCTGCCGGCTCCCAGTGCCTCCCCGCGGTCCGCGGCCGATTCCCCGAGACCTTCGATCTCGCGGATCGTGGCCTGCAGCAGAAACGAGGCGATCCTGCGGGACGAGACGCCGAGGATCTCCCTGTCGATCCCGTCGAGCCTCCGCAGGGCGCCCTGCTGGGGCAGGCCGATCCCCGTGGCGCGCGACAGGGCCGCCGTCAGGTCCAGGGCCTCCCCGGCAAGGCGTTCCAGGCCGGCGAGCTCCTTGGTGAGCTCCTCGAGGGCATCCCGCATGGGAGCGGAGATCCCCTCGTCCCGTCCGCGTTCCAGGAGGGAGCGGGCGCGTTCCAGCCTCTCGCGGATCTCCGGCCTCCGCACGGGAAGAAGGAGCAGGTCCTCGAGGCTGCCCCGGGGCATGCCGGGGATCACGGTGGCTCGGCCCGAGAGATTGAAGGCCTGGAGGCCGGGGCGGGCCGCGAGCTGTCCGGTGAACCAGTTCCTGTAGACCGCCATACGCTTGTCCGTCCGCGCGGTCCCGCCGTCGTAGGCGGGATGCCGCAGGTTTCCCGCTTCCCGGACCGTCTGGAACGAGACGGTTTCCAGGGGCCGCATCCTGCCGGAATCGGCGAACCATCCCTGTTCGAAGAATGAGCCTCGGAAGTGCGTCCGGTTACCGGGGAATCCCAGATCGAGTCCCGCCGCATGGATGGGGCCCGCCCCGAGGAGCCGGCAGAGGTCCCATGCCGTGGTGGAGACGGAACCGCCCGCGCCCAGCTTCCCCTTGGCGCCCAGGCGGGATTCCAGCCATTCGCCGAGGGGAAACAGGGAGGAGACGAGGAACGTGCGTCCCCGGCCGGTGCGGAGCACGCGCGGGTGGGTGGAGGGTTCCGCCACGAGGATGGATCGGGACTGCCCGGTCCAATCCAGGTAGCGCGTCGTCCAGTACTGTGGATCGACGACGACGGTGAAGTCCGGATCGACGCCCGACTCCAGGCAGGCACGCAGGGGGGTGTCGACCGCCACGAGGAGAAGCCGTTCCTTCAGGGGCCCGAGATGCGGGCGCACTTCGTCGAAGGAGGGGCCACCGGCCAGAAGCAGGGCGGGAATGCCCGAGAACAGCCCTTCCAGGCTCCCGATTCCGGGGCTGGAGACGAAGGCGGGGATGTTCCGCGCGAGGTTGCGGACCCAGAGGCGTCCGAAACGATTCAGGGTGTTGTCGTTGATCTCCCGGCGCAGAGCATGGGACCGGATGGCGCCCTCGGCGGCCGCGTAGAAGGATGCGTCCCGGCCCATGGTATGGCGCAGTCGGATGATCCGGACCGCCTTCATGGGCAGCGCATCGAGGACCGGCGTGAGGGCCTGTGGGTCGCGTCCGATCAGGAAGGAGAAACTGCCGGAGGAAAGGACCGCTTCCAGGTCGCGCGCCTCCATGGCCTTGGCGAAGAGCCCTTCGTCGGCTTCCACGACGAGAAGGGGGATTCGCGGGGAGACCTTGAGGACCGCTTCCGCCTCGTAGCCGAGGCCGAAGCCCAGGATTACGACGGCCGTGTCCCCTTCACGCACCTCCCTTTCCACCCGTCTGGCCGCATCCGCGGCCGGATCATGACGGCTGCAGAGGGATACCCCGTCCAGGATTCCCGCGGGACATCCCGACGGGGTGGGGACGAGAACCAGGGAGTCCGAGGCCGGCGCCGCCCGCAGGGGATCGGATTCCCGTCGGGGAATGCGTGCGCAGAGGATCTTCCAGTTCGCGTCGCGGAAGCTCATTCCAGTTCCAGGACGATCTTCATGCCCGGGGAAACCTGGGTTCCCGCCTGCGGGCTCTGGCGGACCACGTAGCCGTCCCCGTGGATCGTGACGATGATGTCCTCCCGGAGGGTCAGGGGGAGCAGGAGCTTCTTCGCGGTTCCCGTGAGGTCGGGCATGGTGGAGCCGATGACCGGACCGGTGGGAACCTTCACGGCCACCTCCCCGGGGTGTGTGACGGAATCCTCCCCCTCGTGCGGGATGCCGAGGGAAAGGATCAGATCCTCGGCGACGCGCTTGAAGACGGGCGCCGCAACCGTGGAACCATAGTAGCTTTCCCCCTTTGGGTTCTCAATGACAACGTAGACGATCAGCCGGGGATCCTGGGTGGGGAAGATACCCAGGAACGAGGCGATGAAATCCTTTTCCGAGTACTTCTTGGTGACCCTGTTGAGGACCTGGGCCGTGCCCGTCTTTGCGGAGATCCGCACGCCGGGAATGGCGGCCCGGTAGGCCGTTCCATCCCTGGAGGTGGCCGTCTCCATCCATTCCAGCATCTGACGGGCGGTCTGCGGCGAGACCACTTCCCAGAGGGGTTCCCGGCCGTATTCCTTCACCACCTTGCCGTCCGGGGAGACGATCTTTTTCACCACCTGGGGTTTGAGCAGCACTCCGCCGTTGGCAAGGACCGTGGCGGCCGCCATCATCTGCATGGCGGAAACCGAAATTTCCTGTCCCATCGCAATCGTGGGCTTGGAGCGCATCGACCAACGCGCGGGCTTGGCGAGCATGCCGGCGGTTTCCCCCAGAAGGGGGACTCCCGTGGCCTTCCCGAAGCCGAATCGGGTGAGCAGTTGATAAAAGGACTCGGTGTCGACCGCGTCGGAGGCGTAACCGGCGCCCGCATTGCAGGAGTATTGGATGATCTGCTGGGGGCTCACGGTTCCATGGCTGCGGATGCAGTTGATGCGGATGTCGCTGCCGTCCCGTATATGGGCTTCGTAGGCCCCATTGCAGACGAATCGGGATGCGGCATTGACGGCTCCCAGCTGCAGGAAGGAGCTTATCGTGAAGACCTTCAGGACGGAACCTGGCTCGTAGGCCCAGACCGTGGGCCGATCCATCAGCGAGTTCCTGTCGACGCGCGGCGATTCGTCCTGGAACTCATTGGGATCGAAATCCGGCAGGGAGCAGTATCCCAGGACCTCTCCCGTGCCGGCTTCCATGACCAGGATCATCAGGGAATCCGATTTGGTGGCCCGCATCGCGTCCCGGGCCGCCTTTTCCACGGCGTTCTGGACCGCGAGGTCGATGGTGAGGAACACCTGGTTCCCGTATACTGTCTCCGTCTCGGTACCGACCATGGGGGGATACAGGGACTCGTTGAAGGTGTATTCGATGCCGTCCAGGCCGATATTGTCCACTCCCACGTAACCGATCAGGTGGGATCCCAGCCTGCCGCCCGGGTAGGAACGGCCGAACTCGTTCTCCACCTGGATCCCGGCCAGCTTGTCCTCCGCCTGGAGGCGGCGCACGGTCTCCGCCTGTTCCTCGCTGATCCGCCGCTTGATCCTGGCGAATCCGGGGTGACTGCGCAGGTTTTCCAGGATGGTCTCCTTGGGGATCCCGACGATGGGTGAAAGGAGCCCCGCGGTCTCCTCGGGTTTCGTCACATAGGGCACCCAGGCGGTCAGCGTCTGTTCCCGCACGGAAACCGCCATGATCCGGCCCTTGCGGTCCAGGATCGGGCCCCGATCCACCTCGGGGAAGGATATGCTCTCCGCTTCCTGCCGGGCAGGCAGGACGATTGTCAAACGGACCAGCTGGCCGAGGAGAAGGGCAATGAGGGGGGCCACCAGGGCAAGGAATGCCACCAATCGTCTGTTCGCCGCACGGTTGTCCAATGTCGATCCCATCCGTGCGAAACAGTAATACGGGCGCCTGGAATTGTCGATATGGTGGGAGAGAGTGCCATGATCGAGCTCCTCAATCGCCAACAGGTCGGCCGACGCCCGGTTTCCGCCCGTACGGGTGCCGCCATCGTCGCATATCGCTCGCAGCCCGTCGCTCGCGGTTCGGGGAGCATGCTGCGCCGGGTCTCGAAACCGGAGCGAAGGGACAGTGTTCCTTCATGGCGCCACATCGCCCAGAAGGGGGTCCGCCCGTCGCGTCCCGCTTGGGATAGACCGAAGCGGAGGGACGGCTTCCACCTTTTCGCGCGTATCCAGGGCATCCTGACCCGATTCGGGACGCCGTTGGGGCGTTTCAAGGCGCAGCCTCTGGGGCGCCGTGAGGCGCAGCCTCTGGAGTTCCACCAGGCGGTGCCCGAAAACGCCGTATCCTCCGCGGAGGCAATGGCGGGGACGCGGCCGATGCTCTGGCCTTTCTGGATCCTGGCCGCCGTCGCGATCCTGCTTCTGGCATCCCTGGCACCGGTCCTGATCCGGGCCGTCCGTCCGGTTCCCAAGCCCGTCTTCCCCGAGGCGACGGAGATGGAACAGATCCTGTACCGCAGCCTCGTGCCGGAGGAACAGCCTTCCGACCGTTCCAAGCTGAATCCCGTGGTCCTGAAGACCCTGCAGCTCACCACCTATACGATCAAGGCAGGCGAGACGATCTCCCAGATCGCGCAGGAGTTCAAGCTGAACCTGGACACCATACTCAGCTGGAACGACATCCGTGACGCGCGGACCCTCAAGGTGGGCATGGCCCTGGAGATCCCCAACACGAACGGCCTGAAGTATACCGTAAGGCGGGGAGATACCCTGGAAAGGATCGCCCGCTCCGCTGGGGTTCCCCTCAATGGCATCCTGGACTGGAACAGCCTCACCTCGCAGCTCATCACCCCGGGACAGGACCTGTTTCTTCCGGGAGCCCGGATGAGCTCCAACCAGGTGAACGGGATCCTGGGCAAGCTGTTCATTTATCCCGTGGCCGGGGAGTTGAGTTCGCGGTTCGGAAACAGGCCGGATCCCTTTACGGGGGAGATCCGGTTCCACGAAGGGATCGACCTGGCGGCGAACACGGGAACTCCGATCTACGCCGCCATGGGCGGCACGGTGCGGAGCACGGGGGTGAATCCCATCTTCGGGAAGTTCGTCATCATGCAGCATGACGGCTATCAGACGCTCTACGGGCACATGAGCCGGATCCTGGTCCAGAACGGGCAGACGATCGGCCAGGGGGGGAGGATCGGGGACGTGGGCAACACGGGATACAGCACGGGGTCCCACCTGCATTTCGGCATCTACAAGGGGGGAGTGCCAGTTGACCCTTTACGCTTCCTGCATTAGAAAAGTGTCGTTGAACAACATGAAGCGGATTCTGAGGTTCCTGGCGCGCCTGCATGCCTCCTACGGGAGAGCCGCCTTCCTGTCGGGGACCGTGGTGTTTTTCATCGCCGCGACGCTGCTCACGCTGGACGGCCTTCTGCCGTACCCCTCCCCGTCGAATCGGCTGCTGTACGCTCCCAAGGGCTGGTCGTTCCTCTTTCCCGCGAGGTCCCCGTCGACCGTCCGGGCGGCCGCTCCGCTGCAGGACAGCTCCGGTTCCGCCGGAGGCGCCTCCATGGACCTGCCGCGGCTCACCTTCCTGTCCTATCGGGCCAGGGAAGGCGACACGCTCACCTCCATCGCGAACCGTTTCCGCATGAACCTCGATACCGTCACGTCCCTCAACCGGCCGGCGGGCAAGGGCGTGCACGAGGTACAGGTCGGGGAGGAGATCCGCGTGCCCAGCATGGACGGGATCTACGTGGCCCTGTCCGGGGATCTGGACGCCTTCTGCGGCAAATACGGTCTGCCCACCGAGGTCGTGCTGCGCGTCAACAACCTGGACAAGGCATCCCTCAAGGCCGGTTCCAGGCTTTTCCTTCCGGGAATCCAGCATACGGGGGATGAACTGGCCATCAGCACGGGGTCCGGCTTCCTCAACCCGCTTCAATGGGGATGGCTTTCGGATAATTTCGGCTGGCGGGAAGATCCCTTCTCCCATGACCAGCGATACCACCTGGGCCTGGATATCGCCGCCAACCGCGGGGAACCGGTGCGCGTGGCCATGGGCGGCAGGGTGATCGAGGTCGGCTACAACGAGATCTACGGAAACTACGTGCGCATCGCCTCATCCAAGAAATACGTCTTCACCTATGCGCACATGGACCGTGTGTTCACCCGAACTGGCAGCACCGTCTCCCAGAGCACCGTCATCGGCCTGGTGGGCGCCACGGGAAGGGTGACCGGCCCCCACCTGCACTTCGAAGTCTGGGAAAACGGGGTGGCCGTGAATCCGAGAAACTTCCTCTACGGGCTGCATTGAACCCGCAGGCGGCCGGGCCCGGCCATCCGGGGCCCGGCCCGTAGCGCGGGTTCCCTCACTTGCCGTGACAGTACTTGTACTTCAGCCCGCTCCCGCAGGGGCATAGTTCGTTCCTCCCGACCTTGGGCACGGACCGCTTCACCTGGGCATGTTCCGGCTGCGCGGCGGCGTTGCCTCCGCCATCCCCCCCGGCTCCCGCAAACTGTCCCATGGTGCCGTGGGTCGCCGTGGCCGCCTGGACCGCGGGGCCCAGGCGCGCCTGCGCGGGAGCCTGCTGGAAACGCACCTTGAGGATCTTGCGCGCGATGGCGGTCCGGATCTCGTCGATCATGTCGTCGAAGATCTGGAACCCTTCCAGCTTGTATTCCAGGAGGGGGTTTTTCTGCCCGTAGGCGCGCAGATAGACGGCCTCCCGCAATGCTTCCAGGTTCTCCAGGTGCTCCTGCCAGCGGGAATCGATCTGGCGCAGGTACTCGAAGCGGATGAACATGGTCAGGTTCTCCGCCCCGATCTGTCCGGCCTTCTGCCGCAGATTCTCCGCGAGGGCCTGCGAGAGCAGGGCCTTCAGGTCCTGTATGCCCATGGCCGCGGCCTGTTCCGCGGCGACGGGGAGATCCATCAGGAAGTTCTCCTTGAGGCCGGTGACGAGGCCGGCCACGTTCCGCTGGCCGTTCTCGTAGCTCTTCCTGTGGGCCTCCATCAGGTCCGCGAGGATGTCCTCCGCGGTGGAAAGCACGCGCCCGGTGAGGTCCTTCTCGTCGAGGATCTCGTCGCGTCGGGCATAGATGAACTTCCTCTGTTCATTGAGCACGTCGTCGTATTCCAGGAGGTGCTTGCGGATCTCGAAGTTGCGCTCCTCGACCTTTTTCTGGGCGCGTTCCAGGGACTTGTTGAGCAGGGGGTGGACGATCTTCTCGCCGGGCTTCATGCCCATGCGCGTCATGAGGCTCTTGATGTTCTCCCCGCTGAACAGGCGCATCAGGTCGTCCTCGAGGGAGATGAAGAACTTGGAGGATCCGGGGTCGCCCTGGCGACCGGAACGGCCGCGCAGCTGGTTGTCGATGCGCCGCGATTCGTGGCGCTCCGTGCCCAGGACGTGCAGGCCGCCGACGCCTTTCACCTCCTCGTAGTCCTTCTGCCAGCGCGCGTATTCCTCGGAGAGTGCCTTCGAGTACTGGGCCTCGTCCGCCTGGGTCCCCGCCCTGCGGCGCGCCCTGTACTCGGGATTGCCGCCCAGCTTGATGTCGGTGCCGCGGCCGGCCATGTTGGTGGCGATGGTGACGGATCCCCGGGCGCCGGCTTCCGCGATGATGAGGGCTTCCCGCGCATGGTTCTTGGCGTTGAGCACCTCGTGCTTCACCGCGCGGGCCGTGAGGAGTCGGGACAGCTTCTCGGACTTCTCGATGGAGATGGTGCCTACAAGGACCGGCTGGCCCTTCTTGTTGAGGTCCGCGATCTCGTCGCAGATCGCCTTGAGCTTGTCCTCCTCCGTGAGGTAGATCTCGTCGTCCCTGTCGTCGCGGATCACGGGCTGGTTGGTGGGCACCACGACGACATCGAGGTCGTAGATCTTGGCGAACTCCTGGGCTTCCGTGTCCGCGGTCCCCGTGCCGCCGGCGAGCTTTCCGTACATGCGGAAGTAGTTCTGGAACGTGATGGTGGCCAGCGTGCGGTTGCGCTGGGCGATCTTGATGCGCTCCTTGGCCTCGATGGCCTGGTGCAGGCCCTCCGAGTAGCGGCGTCCATAGAGGATGCGGCCCGTGAACTCGTCGACGATCTGGACCTTCCCGTCCTGCACCACGTAATCGACGTCCTTGTGGAAGAGCTTGTGGGCCTTCATGGACTGGGTGAAGTAGTGGATGTACTCGAAGCTCTCATCGGTGAAGAGGGAGCCCCGGATGAGTCCCCGTTTGAGCAGCAGCTCCTCCATGTGGTTCAAGCCCTGGTCCGTGAAGGTGATCCGCTTGTTCTTCTCCTCGATCTTGTAGTCCCCCACCGGGTCTTCTTCCGGATACTCCCCGGTATCGGGATCCTTGGCGCACTCCACCATGCCGTCGACGAGGCGGTTGACCTCCACGAACCGCTGCGTATCGTCGTCCGCGGAGCCGGAGATGATGAGGGGCGTGCGGGCCTCGTCGATGAGGATGGAGTCGATCTCGTCGACGATCGCGTAGGCGTGTCCCCTCTGGACCTTCTCGTTCGAGGACCAGCACATGTTGTCCCGCAGGTAGTCGAATCCGAACTCGTTGTTGGTCCCGTAGGTGATGTCCTTGCCGTAGGACTCCTTGCGCTGCGCATTGTCCATCTGGCTGAGGATCGTGCCCACGGAGACGCCGAGCATGCGGTAGATGGGGCTCATCCAGGCGGCGTCGCGTTCCGCCAGGTAATCGTTGACCGTGATGATGTGCACGCCCTTGCCCGGAAGGGCGTTCAGGTAGGCGGCGGGAACGCAGGCGAGTGTCTTGCCTTCCCCCGTCTTCAATTCCATGATCCGGCCGCGGTGCAGCGCGATGGCGCCCATCAGCTGCACGTCGAACATCCTCTCTCCCAGCGTCCTGCGCGCGGCTTCCCGCGCCAGCGCGTAGGCTTCCGGAAGCAGGTCGTCCAGCTTCTCTCCGCCGGTGGCGCGGGCCCGCAGGGCCTCGGAAGCGCGGAGCATGTCCGGCTCGCCATAGGCAAGGACCGTGGGTTCCAGGGCATTGATCCTCTGCACCAGGGGGACCATTTCCTTCAGGTCCCGCTCATGCTTTGAGCCCAGGAGGAACGTGAGGATCTTTTCCATCATGGTGCGCAATGTAGCGACCTTGGGCGAAAGGGGCAAGCATCGCGGACGGCCACGGTTGTCGGTCCAATTGACACCCCTCCGGGATGTCAATAGTATCCGGAAAAGGTCCCGCATGGTCGCAAGCTTCACGAAAAATACCGTTCCACGCGCCGCGGCGCTCCTCCTCGTGCTCGGTTCCCTGCTCGGATGCATGGACCGGGGCATCGGGGAGCTGTACAAGGAGGAGCAGTTCAGCCTCAGCCTGGGGCGGATGGAGGATCAGGTCGACCTGTTCCAGCCCGATGGCGACGTCATGAAGGGGAAGAACGCGGTCTTCATGCGGGACGGCGTGTTCTACGTGGCCAATGGCAACGCGGGCAAGATCATGGTCTTCTCCTCCTACGGGGACCTGATCTTCCTGCTCTACAATCCCGCGGACAATCCGCAGCCCGTCTCCCTGAACGTGGAGGCGGGGGTGGTGAGCACGCGCGAGGCCGTCGCGTATCCGTTCAACGATCTGGGCGAGATAGCGGTCGACGGCGAAAAGAACCTGTACGTCGACGATCTGGCCCCCGAGGCGAACATCCAGACCGACGCTTCCACGGGGGTTCAGCTGGACCGCATGGTGCAGTGCTTCGACAGGAAAGGCCGGCATGTCGCCTCCCTCGGCCAGGAAGGCGTCGGCGGCACCCCGTTCCCCTTCATCACGGCCATGCATGTGACCGCCAAGGACCAGCTGGTCGTGGTCTGTCGGGCCGCCACCCGCTGGCAGGTCTTCTGGTATTCCAAAGGCGGCATGCTCCTGTACCGCTGGGAGATCAATCCGGCAAAGCCCCCCTTCCGCGTGGACCCCGGCGTCACGCCATCCCTGGAATGCATCTTCCCGGACATGCAGGAGCCCGTCCTGCACGTCATGTTTCACCTGTTCCGGGAAGTCTCCGCGAAGTCGAAGGCCGCCGGGAATGCCGCATCCGGGACCGCGTCCGGTACGGCCTACGGGATCGAGAATTTCTCTTCCCGCATCTACCGCATCGACGTGAGGACGGGCAAGGTGGACTCCATGGTCGAGATGCCCAAGGCGGCGATCCGCAAGGAAAAGCTGCAGTTGAAGACCGTGGAGGTGCCGGGTCCGGCCGGCGAGCTGATGGGGGTCAGTGCCAAGGGCTTCTACTACCTGATGGGCTATTCGGATTCCAACCTGTACACGCTTTCCGTGATGGAGCCCCAGGGACACGTGCGGGAACGGCGCTACGTGGTGATCGAGGATTCCGAGCTCACGTTCCGTGACTTGCGCCTCACCTCGACGGGCCTGCTCTACGGGCTGCTGTGCGACTCGCGGCGCGCCCATATCGTCTGGTGGCGCAGCGATTCCCTCTTGAAGGGGGAATGACGGTGAAGCTGGTCGATTCCGCGGCGATGGCGGTCCTCGACGGGCGTGCCCGTGACGAATTCCTCTTCCCCTCCATCCTCCTCATGGAAAACGCGGGCCTGAAGGCCTGGAACCTCATGCGCCGCGAGGCGTGGGGGGACCGCACGCCCGGGGGGTGTGTGGTCTTCCTTGCGGGCCCGGGAAACAACGGCGGGGACGCGTTCGTCATGGCCCGCCAGTGCCTCCTGGAGGGCGGGAAGCCCGTGCTCGTTCTCGCGGGCGGGGAACCGGGCGCAGCCGGAGCGGCAAGGGACAACTTCCTGCTCTGCGGGAAGCTGGGGATTCCCCGCCTGTCCTGGCCGGAGCGGGAAGGGGAGATCCGCGGTTTCCTGGGCGGAGCCACCTGGGTCTTCGACGGGATCGCGGGCACGGGCCTTCGGGGGCCCCTGCGGCCAAACGCGGCCTCCCTGGCTGCCGTGGTGAACTCCTCGCCCGCGCAGGTGGTCGCCCTCGACGTTCCCAGCGGGGTGGGGGACGGCTTCCGGGCCGGGTGGCCCGCCGTGCGCGCATCCTTCACGCTGGCGATCGGCCTGCCCAAAACCTGCCTCTACCTGCCCGCGGCGCGCCCGTTGTGCGGCAGGATCCGGGTCGTCGACATCGGTTTCCCTCCCGCCCTCACGGCGGATCCGGCGATCCCCGGGGAATTGCTGGACGACGGAAGCGGCGCACGGCTTCTGCCGGCGGTCCCGCTCGACGCGCATAAGGCAACGCGGGGAAGCGTCGCCGTCTTCGCCGGATCCCCGGGCACGACCGGCGCCGCGTGGCTTGCCTCCAGTGCCGCGGCTCGGGCGCGCGCCGGCCTGGTGAGCGTCTACCTGGATCCTGCCACCTACCCGCTCCTGGCCTCCCGTTTCGTCTCCGTCATGGCCAAGCCATGGCATCCCGGGCACGAGGCGGATGGATTCGAGCCGGCGCGGCACCAGGCGCTTCTTGTCGGGCCAGGCTGGGGGACGGGCTCGGATCGCGAAGCCCCCCTGGACCGCCTGGTTTCCTGCGGCCTGCCGGGGGTCCTCGACGCCGACGGCATCACGCTGTACGCGCGCATGGCATCGGCGCGGGAGGCGCCCGGGTTGGACGGCCGCTGGGTCCTTACGCCTCACCCGGCCGAGTTTGCCCGCCTGACGGGGATCGACAGGGAGACCCTTCTCGCCGATCCTCTTCCCGCCGTGCTTGAGGCCGCCAGGAGGCTGGGAGCGGTCATCGCGCTGAAGGGCAGCTGCACGTGGATCGCGGCCATGGATGGGCGCTACGCGGTCTGGGACGGGATGGACCCGGCCATGGCCACGGGAGGCAGCGGGGACGTCCTGGCCGGCATCATCGCCGGAATCCTCGCGGGCGGCGTCGATCCGTTCACCGCGGCACGGGCAGGGGTCTGCATCCACGCCCTTGCGGGACGCTTGGCGCGCGCAGCGTCGGGATGGTTCCTGGCGGAGGACATGGTAAACCGGGTTTCCGAGGCGATGCCATGAGCGGAAAGCAAGGTCCGCCGCTTGATGGACCGGAGGAAAAGCAGCCCATCCTCCACATCAAGAAAGGGGCGGAACGGGACGTCCCGCTGTACTATGAGAGGCTGAAAAGGCTCAGCTACCATGACATTCACGAAGAGGAAAAGCCGAAACGGGGAGGATTCCGTCTGTTTCGCGGCGGCCGGTCGTCCCTGCTTCCACTGCTCATACTTGCCCTGGGGGCCGTCGTCGTGTTCCGTCTCGTGCCCGCCAGGGACCGCTCCACGGCTTCCCTTGAAGGCATGTCCGTCAGCCTGAGGGTGGTCGAATACCGGGGGACCGTCCAGGTGAGCCTGACCTTCTCCGGCGGCCTTCCCCATGACCCGGTCACGGCTTCCGCCGTCTGCTCCCTGGAAGGCCGGGGAGAGCCTCTTGCCCTTTCCGGAGGGATCGGCGGGGGGAATTCCGTCCTGCGGGGAAGCATGGAGGAGAAAGGCGCCGGCAGGACGATGACCGCGGAAGTGACCGTGGGAAACGTCAAACGGACCTTGAAACGGAAGGTACAGGTTTTTTCCGACTGACGAATCCCCTTGGCGCGTTATCATTGGGGGACAGAGGTAGCGATGCATCAGGTTTTTTTTCTCGCGGTCTTCACGAACCTGCTCTCCGGTCTGGCGCTCCTCTCCGTGAGTCTCTCCGTCTCGCAGCCGTTCTTCAGGCTGCTTTCGGAGATCCTTTCGCTCTGGAAGGCCAAGCTCCTTGTCGGCGTCCTGACCCTGCTTACGGGGCTGCTCACGCTCTTCGTGCCCGTGGACAGGTTCCTGATCCTCGGAGATCTCCTTCCCGCGATCTCCGGGATGATGCTGGGAACGGCGCTTCTGTCCGATTTCTTCAGGCAGAACACGTCCCTCCCCGATGAAAAGGATCTGCTGCCGAGGCCGGAATGGACTTCGGGGGGGTATCGGGTCACGCTGGGAACCCTGGGTATCCTCGCCGCAGCCCTGCATTTCTTTCTGCCGGAGAGGATCCTCCTGTAGCGAAAAAAAACCGGCGGGACGGCCGCCGGTCCGCATTCATTCCTTCTTTTCTTCCTCTTTGGCCGCCTGGGCGGCCTTGATCACGTCCTCCGAAAGACGGCCCGATATCGGGCTGTAGTGGTCGAATTCCACCTCGAAGGAACCCGTCGCGGACGTCAAGGCCTTCAAGTCCAGGGCGTAGGTGAGGAGTTCCGAGTGGGGGACCTGCGCCTTGATTTCCTGGATCCCGCCCCCGATGGGGTTCTGGCCGGAGACCTTCCCGCGTTTCCCCGATAGATCGGAGAGCACGTCGCCCAGGTACTGGTCATCCACGAAGACCGTCAGGTTCATGACGGGTTCCAGGAGCACGGGCTTGGCCTTCCGCATGGATTCACGGAAGGACTCCCGGGCCGCCAGCTTGAAGGCGAGTTCCGAAGAATCCACGGGGTGATGCTTCCCGTCGGTGACCTTGGCTTCCACATCCACCACCGGGTAGCCGGCGAGGACCCCCGATTCCAGCCCTTCGATGACGCCCTTTTCCACGGCGGGAATGAAGTTTTTCGGGATGGATCCGCCGAAGATGGCATTGGTGAACTTGTACTTCTCCCCCCGCGGGAGCGGGTGGACCTCCATCTCGACCTTGGCGTACTGGCCATGGCCGCCCGTCTGTTTCTTATGCGTATATTCCGCCCCGCCGCTTCCCGTGATCGTCTCGCGGTAGGCAACCTTGGGGACCTTGGTCTCCATCTCGATCTTCTGACCCTCGCGGATCTTGTCCAGGATCATGGAAATGTGAAGCTCCCCCATGCCGGAAATCACGGTTTCGCGGGTCTCCTTGTCGTAGTTGATCCGGAACGTCAGGTCCTCCTCCGCGGCCCGCTGGAGCATCTGGTTCATCTTATCCTCGTTCTTCTTGTCCATGGCGCTGATGGCCAGGGAATGAACGGGTTGCGGCAGCTGGAGGTCGGGATATCGGATGACATGATCCGGAACGCAGATCGTGTCGTTCGTGCGCAGGTCGGGGCTTTTCGTCAGGAGGCCGATGTCGCCCGCTTCCAGGTCGGAGGTCTCCTCCAGCTTCTTGCCCTGGCAGGTGTAGAGCTTGGTGATGCGCTCCTTCTTGCCCTCACGGACGCAGATCAGGTCCGCATCAGCGGCGATGCGGCCGGAAAGCACCTTGAAATAGGTGATCTTGCCCGTGAACTGGTCGATGGCCGTCTTGAAGACGAAACAGGCCGGAGCGCCCGCGGGATCGATCTTTCGGACGGTCTCCTTGCCCTCGGCATCGAACGCCTTGATGTCACCCGAAGGGGCTTGGGCCTCGGCGGCGATGAAATCCAGGAGCGCGTCGACGCCGACGTTGGAGAGGCCGGAGACCGCCAGCACGGGCACGAGCTTTCCCTCCCGCAGGCCGCGGCGCAGGCTCTGGCGGACCTCTTCATTGGAGAGCCTGCCCTCCGCGAAGTATTTCTCGATCAGCGCGTCGTCGCCTTCCGCGGCGGACTCTGTGAGCGCCTGGCGGTATGTATCCGCCTTGGGCTGGAACGCGGCCGGAATCGGGACGTCCTTGCCCCCGATGCGCGCTTTCATCTCCACGAGGTCGACGACGCCCGAGAGCTCCGCACCGGAGCCGATGGGTACGATTACGGGCACGAAGGAGGCCTTGAACTTCTCCTTGAGGTCCGCGAGGCACTTGTCGAAGTCGGCGCGTTCCTTGTCCATCTTGTTCACGACGATGAAGCGGGGCATGCCGAAGGCCTCCAGGCGTCTCCAGAGCTTGATGGTCTCGATCTGGACGCCGACGTCCGCGCCCAAGACGACCATCGCGGCATCCGCGGCCGTAAAAGCGGCGATCACTTCGCCGACAAAATCGCCAGCCCCGGGGGTGTCCAGCAGGTTGATTTTCGTGTTCTTCCAATTTACATGGCTGAGGGACGCATGGATGGAGATTTTACGCGCGATTTCCTCGTCCGCGAAATCGCTCACTGTCTTTCCGGTCTCCACGCGCTCCGGCTTGGGAATGACGCCGCCATCGGCCAGGATCTGTTCCACGAGGGTCGTTTTTCCCGTGCCGCCGTGGCCCGAGATGGCGATGTTACGGATCGCTGAGGTGGGGGTACCCATCAAAACTGCTCCTTATGGATTTGGGATATCCCACTCTATGCCCGTGCATATTGTTTTGTCAACTTTTATTTGGCGGGCGGCCGGTCCTACCGGCCGCCCGCCGCGGCGAATCCCCCGGGCTTTTCCGCGAAATGGGAGAACTCCATGGAGAACGTGGCCCTTCCCTGGGTGATGCTGCGCAGGGCCGTGGAATAGCCGAACAGGTTCACCAGGGGGGCGTGGGCCTTCACATGATCGAATCCGGGCTTGCTCTCCACGTTCTGGATCACGCCGGAACGGGCATTGAGGCTTCCCAGGACCTCCCCCAGGAACTCGGTGGGCGTCAGGGCGTCCACCGCCATGACGGGTTCCAGGAGGATCGGCCCCGCGAGGCGGCAGGCCGCGTCGAAGCCGAGGGCGCCTGCCGCCTCGAAGGCGATGACCGAGGAGGAGGAAGGGTGGAACACGGCGTCCGTGAGGGTCACGCCGATGTCCAGCGCCGGATACCCATAGACCACGCCGGAGCCGAAGGCTCCCGTGACGCCCCGTTCCACGGCTTCCAGGAGCTCGTCCGGAAGGGCACCGTGGGGAAGGGCGTTCTCGTACGTGTTGCCCCGGCCGCGGGGCAGGGGGGACACCTTCAGGGTGATCTGGGCGCTGTGCTCCTTGCCGGCCAGGGTCCTGTGGTATTTTTCCACATGCGCGGTCTCCCGGCTGATCGACTCGCGGTAGGAGACCTGGGGGTTGCCTACGCGGGCTTCCACCTTGAACTCCCGCAGGATCCGCGTGACCAGGACGTCCAGATGCAGCTCCCCCATTCCTGAGATGATGAGTTCCCCCGTCTCCTCATTGTCCTTCATGGAGAAGGTGGGATCCTCCAGGGACAGGAGCTTCAGGACCTCGGACAACTTCTTGCGTTCCGAGAGCGTCTTTGGTTCGATCGCCACGGAGATGACCGGCTCCGGGAAATGCATCTTCTCGAGCAGGATGGGGATTCCTTCCGAACCGAGCGTGTCCCCGGTCTGGGAATCCTTCAGGCCGATGATGACGGCGATGTCCCCCGCCTCCACCTGCTCGATCTGGGTGGAGTGGTTGGCATGCATGCGCAGGAGGCGGTTGATCCTCTCGCGCTTCTTCTTGCTGATGTTGTAGATCGTCTGCCCGTCGCGGAACCGGCCGGAATAGACGCGCAGATAGCACAGGTTCCCCGCCTCGCGGTTGGCCTGGAGCTTGAAGACCAGACCGAGCGGCGGGCCGTCGGCCCGGCAGGGGACGACGACGGCGTCGTCCTTCTTCACGTGGTGGCCGGTGGCTGGAGGCCTGTCCACTGGGGACGGCAGGAAATCGAGGACGGCGTCCAGGACCGGCTGCACCCCCACGTTGCGCAGGGATGCGCCGCAGAACACGGGCGTGAAGGATCCGTCCAGCGTCCCCTTGCGGATCGCCGCGTGAAGGGCCTCAAGCGGAATCGCGCCTCCGGTCAGGTACAGCTCGGTCAGCTCATCCGAATGGGTAGCCAGGACGTCCAGGATCCGTTCCCGCGCCTTCGCCGCCTCTTCGGCGCGGGACGCGTCGATGTCGGAGACGTGGATCTCGGCCCCCTGGTCCTCCTGGTACCAGCGCAGTTCCTTCATGGCGAGCAGGTCGATGACGCCCTCGAACTCGGCTTCCTTGCCGATTGGGATCTGGAGGGGCAGGACTACGGTGCCCAGCTTCTCCTTCATCTCCCCGAGCACGCCGGGGAAGTCGGCCCCGATCCTGTCCATCTTGTTGATATAGGCGATCTTGGGGACCTTGTAGCGGTCCGCCTGGTGCCAGACTGTTTCCGACTGGGGTTCCACGCCGCCGACGGCGCAGAAGATGGCCACGGCGCCGTCGAGGACCCTCAGGGACCGCTCCACTTCCGCGGTGAAATCCACGTGTCCGGGCGTGTCGATGATGTTGATCTGGTGGTCGCGCCATGTGCACGTGGTGGCGGCAGCGGTGATCGTGATGCCGCGCTCCTGCTCCTGATCCATCCAGTCCATGGTGGCTTCACCCGAGTCCACCTCCCCCATGCGGTGGGTCTTGCCGGTGTAGTAGAGGATCCTCTCGCTCGTGGTGGTCTTGCCCGCGTCGATGTGTGCTATGATACCGATGTTGCGTATGCGCTTGAGTTCCATGGTTCGTTTTTTCCCCTGGGTATCATCCGGTAGACGGATTCGGGGAACAATATACCGCCTTTCGCACCGGCTGCATAGGGCGGCCGTCGGCGCGGGGATCCTTCTCGCCATTGCATCGCCGGCCGCGTGTCCGCAGGAGGCGACCCCCGGTCCATGGGCGGACCTGCTGCGGCAGGCCGGTCCGGGGGGACTGCAGCCCGACGCGCTGCTGTCGCAGGCCGCCGGAGCCCATGCCGAGTATCTGGCCGCGCGGGGGGAGATCAGCCACGTGGGCGCCGGCGGATCGACCGTCCTGGAACGCTGGCGGGCCGTGGGCGGAACGAGCCTGCGCGTCGGGGAGATCGTCGGGGCGGGATTGACGCTCGCGCAGATCGAGGAAGCCTGGGAGGCGAGCCCCTCCCACCGGGCCGTCGTCCTGGATCCGGGCTGGACCCACATCGGGTGGGCAAGCGCCCGGCGGGGAGCGGCGGTCGTCTACGTGGTGTTGTTTTCCCGCTTTTCGACGAAGAATCTCCTGAGCGGCTGGGAGGACGGCTGGTTCACCGTCCGGGGCTCCTTCACGCCTCCGGAAGCGCAGACTCCCGTCCTGTTCAGCGGCATCCGGCGCGTGGAACCGTTTTCATGGGACCCCGTGGCCCGCGCCTTCGCCTTCCGCGTCGCTTCGGCGGACTTTGCGCCGTATTTGCGGTTGGGCTACGGGACGGCCTCCGGTTCCCTGGTCCTCACCGATGCGTTCACGCCCCGGGCGGATGAGCGCTAGACCTCCAGGTCCCTCACCTCGCAGAGCAGGGCATTGGCGCGGTCGGCCTTTTTCAGGCATTCGTCCCATTTGCGGCGCAACCCCTTGTTGTCCTTTCCCCCGATGCTCGTCAGGTTGGCCAGCGTGTCGAAGGTACCGCCCACTTCCCCGTAGAGGATGCCGTAGAGCAGCTTGGTGACCTGGGTCAGGTGCTGCACGGTCGCGTCCACGATCCTGCGGGCTTCCGTGTCCGCTTCCTGGCAGACGGCGTGCTTCACCCTGGAGCTTTCCGATGGATCGGTCCCGGTCCTCAGGGAGGAGAGCTTCGTTCCCAGGTCCCCTTCCGGCGAGAGGCGCCGGTCCAGGGCCTCCACCTTTTCCGAGACGGTTCCAAGCCATTCGTAGGAATCGCCGAACTGCTGTCGGTTGTCGTCCCTGTAGAACTCGCCGCTCATCTGGATGATCTTGAAGGGCTTGTCCAGGTGGGGCAGGAACAGATGCTCATAGATGCCCATGCTGAGGGATAGCGACAGGCTGTGTGTGGGCCGGAAGCCCGGGATGGATTCCTCATTCCCGTAGAAATGCAGCGGCGCGAGGCGCGAGATCTCCAGCAGTTCCAGGGCCTTGACGGCGCAGGCGGCCTTCTTGCGGCCCGTCACGTACTGCCGGAACGATTCCTCCAGCTTCTCCTCCCAGTAGCCTTTGAAGAGCACGAACCAGTCCTCGCCCCCCCCGGTTTCCTTGGGGCGGTATGCCGGATCGCCCGAGAGGAGACGAAGGATGTCAAGCAGCGGGACGCGCCGGTTGAAGGACTGGATGGACAGGAGGGCCTGGGCGGCGCTTTCCAGGAAGGTCCGCAGCTCCGCCTGCAGGTCGAAGCCGGGATCCTGCAGCCGGTCCCGGCGGCTGTACAGGAACAGGGCCTCCAGGGCGTCCGGGGACGGGGCATAACGCATGTTGACAAGCACCTCGCAGAGGAGGTAGAGCCTCTTGCCCAGGTCCTTGAATCCGGGGCCGCCGTCCTTTGCGCCGTCGAACAGCCCGATCATGTCCTCCAGCCGCAGGACGGAGAGGCGCGTGAGGGAGGCGATGGCCCTGGCGTCCTGATACACCCGCGCCCGCGACCGTTCCGGGATGTCCTTCAGGATGCGCTGGAAGCGGTTCCACATCTCCTTGTGGATCTCCCCCTCCTCGGTGAGCGCCGGCTCCTGGTAGATGCGCTGGGGATCGGTTTCCAGGGTCAGTCTGTCCGTGAGGGGTTCCAGTTCCATGCCCGCCAGGAAAGCGTGGAAATCGCGGTTGAACTGGGTGGCGGGAAGGGAACCGCGGAAGAAGGTCACGGGTTCCCGCAGCGCATCGAGCTCCGTGCGCATCTTCTCCGCGAAACGGTCGGCGTCGAAATCGAGGAGGCCCGGCGCGGTCTTGCGGATTCGCGCGCGGATCCGGCGCAGCAGGATCGAGCCCAGGATCGTGCTGCGGCTCTGTCCCGTGAAAAGGGAGCGCAGGACCAGGACGAAGCGCTCGAACAGGGGCAACCGCTGGTATTCCGCCTCCACCACGTCCGCATCCTGCGGCTCGAGTTCGGAACACAGGGGTTCGATCTCGACGGCCGTCTTGCGGGACGCATGGATTTTCTCCAACAGGGAAGAACGCTCCTCCCTGCTCAGGCCCTTCACCACGGTATCGAAGACGTCCATGGCGGTCTCATGATACGCCTTTTCGCCGAAAAGAGGAAGACGCCGCCGAACGACGCCGCATGGTGGGCGGCGGGCCGCCCGGAGGCGGACGGTCCTCCGCCTGCCGACCTCCGGCCGCGCGCCTTGACGCGCCGTGAGGTTTCTTCTTAAATATGCATTTACCCGGAAACGACGCGTCGTGCGTCACGATCAGGCGAAGGAGAACCGTTTTGTACAGGCCCGTGGATCCCAAAGTGAGCTTTCCCGGCATGGAAGCGGAGGTGCTCCGCTTCTGGCAGGAAAAGGACGTTTTTGCCCAATCGATCAGGCAGCGTGAAGGCTGCGAGGAGTTCGTCTTCTACGACGGCCCTCCCTTTGCCACGGGCCTCCCGCACTTCGGCCATTTCGTGCCCAGCACCATCAAGGACGTCATTCCCCGCTACCAGACCATGCGCGGCAGGAAGGTGGACCGCCGGTGGGGTTGGGACTGCCACGGCCTTCCCGTCGAGTACGAGATGGAGAAGGAGCTCAAGATCTCCGGCAAGAAGGAGATCGAAGCCTATGGCGTGGCCCGATTCAACGAGGCCTGCCGTTCCATCGTGCTCCGGTACACCAAGGAATGGCGGAGCGTCATCAACCGCCTCGGCCGGTGGGTGGACTTCGACAGGCAATACAGGACCATGGATCCCGACTACATGGAGTCCATCTGGTGGGTCGTGAGCGAACTGTGGAAGAAGGATCTCCTTTACGAAGGATTCTACATCCTGCCCTACTGCCCCCGCTGCTCCACCGTGCTTTCCAATTTCGAGCTGAACATCGAGGGGTACAAGGAGGTCTCAGACCCAGGTATCACGATCAAGTTCCAGCTCAAGGACACGCCGGACACCTCCATCCTGGCCTGGACCACGACGCCGTGGACGCTGCCTTCCAACCTGGGCCTGGCCCTGGGACCGGACATCCGCTACGTCAAGGTCAAGGACGGGGACGAGTTCTTCATCCTTGCGGAGGAACGCCTTTCGGCCTTCTACAAGAAGAACACGGATTATGAGGTGGCGGGCCGCTTCACGGGACGGGAGCTGGCGGGCCTGGAGTACCAGCCGCTGTTCCCGTACTTCGCCCACCTGCGGGAGAAGGGGGCCTTCCGAACGCGCCTGGCGGACTTCGTGAGCACGGAGGACGGCACCGGCGTGGTGCATACGGCACCCGGTTTCGGCGAGGACGATTACGCCCTCTTCAAGGGCACCGGCGTGCCGGTGATCTGCCCCGTGGACGACGAGGCCCGGTTCACCGCGGAGGTCAAGGAATACGCGGGCGTGTTCGTGAAGGACGCGGACAAGAGGATCATCAATGACCTCAAGGAGCGGCGCCTGCTCGTGAAGCAGGAATCCATCACCCACGCCTATCCGCACTGCTGGCGCTGCCACTCCCCCCTGATCTATCGGGCCATCTCCTCCTGGTTCGTTCGGGTGGAAAAGATCAAGGGATCCATGCTCCGGTGCAATTCCGAGATTTCCTGGATGCCGGAGCACCTGAAGACGGGACGGTTCGGCAAATGGCTGGAGGGGGCCCGCGATTGGGCCATTTCCAGGAACCGCTACTGGGGGAACCCCATTCCCATCTGGCGCTGTCCCTCGTGCAAGAAGGTGGTCTGCATCGGAAGCCGGGAGGAACTGGAGAAGCTCACGGGCCGCAAGGTCACGGACCTGCACAAGCACTTCGTGGACGAGCTCACGTTCCCCTGTTCCTGCGGCGGGACGATGCGTCGCATCCCCGACGTACTGGACTGCTGGTTCGAGTCCGGCGCCATGCCGTACGCGCAGAACCATTATCCCTTCGAGAACAAGAAGCACTTCGATGAGCATTTCCCGGCCGACTTCATCTCGGAATCCATCGACCAGACCCGCGGGTGGTTCTATACCCTGACGGTGCTGGCCGCGGCGCTGTTCGACAAACCCGCCTTCCGCAACGTGATCGTGAGCGGCATGGTCCTCGCGGCGGACGGCAAGAAGATGTCCAAATCCGAGCGCAACTACACGGACCCCATGGAGGTGATCGACAACTTCGGCGCCGACGCGATGCGTCTTTTCCTCCTGGATTCCGCGGTGCTCAAGGCGGAGGACCTCCGGTTCTCCGACGCCGGGGTGAAGGAGGTGGTGAAGAGCGTCATCATCCCCATCTGGAACGCGTACAGCTTCTTCGTGACCTATGCCAACATCGACGGCGTCACGGTGGAGGAAGCGCCGAAGGACCCGCAGAATCCCCTGGACCGCTGGATCCTTTCCGAGGCGGAACGCATGGCCTCCGGGGTGATCGAGAACCTGGACCGCAACGATCCCCAGAAGGCCGTGGGATGCTTCACCGCCTTCCTCGACCTGCTGAACAACTGGTACATCCGCAGGTCCCGCCGCCGGTTCTGGAGGTCCGAGAACGACACGGACAAGAGGCAGGCCTACCAGAGCCTGTACGCGGCCCTCATGAAGCTGGTCCTAGTGGCCGCCCCGTTCATCCCCTTCGTGACGGAGGAGATCTACAGGAACCTGCGCACCCCTTCCATGCCGGAATCGGTGCATCTCTGCGATTTCCCGGTGCCCGACGAGAAGAGGCGGGACCGGGCCATGGAGCGCAAGATGGCCGTCGCCGCCAAGACCGTGTCCATGGGCCGTTCCCTGCGCACCCAGTATTCCCTGAAGGTCCGCCAACCGCTCGCGGCGCTCCATCTGGTCACCCGGGATGCGGAGGAGCGGAAGGTGCTCGGGGAGATGCGGGACCTCATCCGCGAAGAGCTGAACGTGAAGGAAGTGGTCTTCCGGGAGAACGAGGACGAGCTGGTGGAGTACAAGGCCAAGGCCAATTTCCGCGTGCTCGGCAAGGTGCTGGGCAAGGACATGAAGGCCGGCGGCGCCCTGATCGAGAAGCTCGCCGCGCGGGAAATCCGCTCCCTTCTGGACGGCGGCTCCCTGGAGCTCGACGTCGGCGGCCGCCGCTTCTCCCTGACCAAGGAGGGGGTGGAAGTCCAGAGGATCGAGAAGGAGAACCTCAAGGTCATCAACGACGGCTCCCTCACCATCGCCCTGGATCCTGAACTGACCCCGGAGCTGATCCGGGAAGGGCTGGTGCGGGACATGGTCCGCGGCATACAGAACCTCCGCAAGGAGATCGGCCTCGACGTCTCCGACCGCATCCGCCTGCAGGTGTCCGGCGACGCGGATCTCGAGAAGGCCGTGGCCGCCTTCCGGGACCACATCATGGCGGAAACCCTCGCCGTGGAATGCGTATGGGGGAAGGGGGACGACGGGCACGAGGTGGAATGCGGGGACGGAACCTGCACCGTGTCCCTGCGGAAAGCGTCCGGGGCCTCATGAGACCCCGGCGATCCACGGCACTGCGCGCGGCCGGATTCGGGCTTCTCGGAATGACGATGCTGGCGGCTCTGGCCTCCTGCGCGACGATTCCACCCCGCGCCGCCGACACCCTCTGGATCAACGTGCTGTCCCCCGACGCGACGGCGTATCTGGCCGTGGACGTCGCGGGAAACCGCCCACTGCTCAAGAAGGCCATGGAGGGGGCCGGAGCCTCCATGGCCGACGTGGCGACCCTGCTTGACATGTCGCGCCGCGCGCTGGTCGCCGTCTACCTGCGGCCGCCGGAGCCCGTCCGCTTCCAGGTAGTGGCCCTCGGAGGGTATCCGTCGTTTTTCATCGGCCTGCGCCTGGGCACCAATGCGGAGTGGAAGCGCGTGGACACCCCGCAGGGCGGTTTTTTCAGCAATACCAAAAACCTCCAGGCCGCCATCCCCAGCGATGCGGTGCTTCTGGCCTCCAATGGCGGCATGGAAAACCTGTTGGCGCGGCTTTACCGGCCCGCCGTCTTCGCCCTTCCGCCGGCCGTGGAAGCCGCCATGGCCTCCTCGGATGCCGTGCTGTATATGCCGCAGCTGCCCGCCGGACTGGGCGCCGCGTCGGGAAGCGGCACGGGCGGCGCCCTGCCGATCCACGAGGTATGGATGGAAGCGAGCGTGAAGGACGGCAGCTATGAGATTTCCGCCACCGTCGCCGTGGAAGGCGAGAAAAGCGCCCGTAGCGTGGCCCTGATCCTGCGGCTCGTCCTGGTTTCCTGGCTGAACACGGAGAAGGTGGAGAACGTGTCCGGAAAACTGAAGTCCGTGTCCATCGTTCCCGACGGGCCGTCCGTGAAGGTTTCCGGGCTCCAGTTCACGAGCGAGGAGGTCCTCTCCCTCTTCGCTTCCCTGCTTGCGCCCCAGACCCCGGCGGAGGCGAAATGAAGGGCCGTATCGCGGTCGTGGACTACGGGGCCGGCAACCTCCGCAGCGTGGAAAACGCCCTGCGGTTCCTGAAGGCCGATTTTTTCGTCACGGCGCGCCCTCGGGATCTCCAAGACGCTGACGGGCTCGTGTTTCCGGGGGTGGGGGAGGCGCGCGCCGCCATGGAGACGCTCCACGACACCGGATTGGATGAAGGGATCCTGGGCTTCATAGCCACGGGAAGGCAGACCCTGGGCATCTGCATCGGCTGCCAGATCGCCCTCCAGCGCTCCGAGGAACGGGACGTGGCCTGCCTGGGCATCGTGGAGGGGAGCGCGAGGCTGTTCCCCGGAACGTCGGGCCTCAAGGTGCCCCACATGGGCTGGAATCAGGTGCATTTCAGGCCGGAGGATCCTCTGTTCCAGGGCATCCCGCAGGATGCGTCCTTCTATTTCGTCCACTCCTACTACCCGGCCCCGGCGCGGGAGGAGGATGCCGTGGCCTGGACGGATTATGGGATCCGCTTCGTCTCCGCGATCCGCAAGGGCCATTTCGCCGCGGTGCAGTTCCATCCCGAAAAATCCGGACCCTACGGCCTCAGGCTCCTCGCCAACTTCCTGGAGCAGGTCCGATGAAGGGGCGCCGCCATGCTTGAGAAACGGATCATCGTCTGCCTCGACGTACGCGAAGGACGGACCACCAAGGGGATCCGGTTCCGGGAGAATGTCGACGTCGGGGATCCCGTCGAGATGGCCGCCCTGTACTACGAGGGCGGCGTGGATGAACTGGTCTTCTACGACATCACGGCTTCACACGAGAAACGCGGGATCATGATCGACGTGGTGCGTCGCGTCGCCGGGAGGATCTTCATTCCCTTCTGCGTGGGGGGCGGCATCGGGTCCGTGGAGGACATGCGGGAGGCGCTCCTGGCCGGCGCGGAGAAGGTGAGCGTGAACTCGCAGGCCGTGAGGAATCCGGCCATCATCGAGGAGGGCGCTTCGCGCTTCGGCCGCCAATGCGTCGTGCTCGGCATGGACGCCAAGGAGGATCCCGCGATGCCGTGCGGCTACCGGGTGTTCCTCAACGGCGGGCGCGTAGCCACCGGGCTGGATGCCCTGGAATGGGCCAGGAAGGCCGTGGCGCTGGGCGCCGGGGAGATCGTGGTCAACTCGATGGACGCCGACGGAACCCGGGAAGGCTACGAGATACGCCTCACGCGCATGATCTCCGAGGCCGTCGGGGTCCCGGTGGTCGCCTCCGGAGGGGCGGGCAGGCCGGAGCATCTGGTGACCGTGCTCACGGAGGGACGCGCCGACGCGGCGCTGATCGCCTCCATGGTGCATTACGGGGAATACACGGTGCGGGGGATCAAGGACCACCTCAGGGCGGCCGGGATCCCCGTACGCACCGCTTGAGAGGGGTACCTGCCGGCGGAAGATGGTTGTCGTTTTCTTGCCTGCATGAGTATATTCTGACATACACAAGATTCGTTGAGGTGAAGGAGTCGCAATGCCCACCTATGATTACGAATGCCGAAAGTGTGGACATCGATTTGAGGCGTTCCAGGGGATCAATGACAAGCCGCTCTCCAAGTGTCCCGAGTGCCAAGGAGCCGTGAAGAGGCTCATCGGCGGCGGGCTCGGGGTCATCTTCAAGGGCAGCGGGTTCTATACCACCGATTACAAGAGGGGTTCGGCGCTTTCCGGGGGCAATGGAAGCTCCGCCAAGGGCAAGGAGGGGGATTCCAAGAAGACCGAAGCGGGCGCGGCTAAAACGGATTCCGCTCCGGCCGCAGGCCCCGTGAAGGAGAAGGCCAGCTGACCTATATGGCCAGGCTTTCCATCTTTCCAAGGCACTCCAGGAGAATCGGTTCCACCTCCAGCTCCTCGTAGGAAAGCCGCATGCTGTCGAAATGCGGATGGATCAGGGGATGCGGAGGGGAGAAGAGGGAACAGCAATCGGCATAGGGGAGATTTGAGGTCTCGAACGTGCCGAGACGGCGCGCCTCCTCCACGATTTCCTCCTTGTTCATCCCGATCAGGGGCCGGAACACGGGCAGATCGGCGAAGCTCTCCGTGAAGCGCATGCTTTCCACGGTCTGGCTGGCCACCTGTCCCAGGCTCTCCCCCGTCACCAGGCATTGTCCCCCCCTGCGCTGCGCGATCATCGTGGCGATCCGCATCATGCAGGCGCGCATTAGGAGCGTGGTCTCCTCCTCCTTGCCGCGTTCCTTGATGCGCGCCAGGGCGGCGGTGAGGGGCACGACGTGGAGCTTGAAACCTGTGATGTAGGGGCCGAGGATGCGTGAGAGAAGGACGACCTTTTCCCGCGCCTTCTCCGTGGTGAACGGAGGGGAATGGAAATAGACCGCCTCCAGGGCGAGGCCCCTCATGCCCATCCTGTAGCCGGCCACGGGGGAATCGATCCCTCCCGACAGGAGGAGGATCCCCATGCCGGAGCTTCCCGAAGGCAGGCCGGAAGGGCCGCGGGTTTCCGGACCATAGACGTACGCCTTCTCCCGGATCTCCACCCGGACTGTCCATTGGGGGTCGTGCACGTCCACCTTGAGCTGGGGGAAGCGGTTGAGCAGCTCCTCTCCGATCCTGCAGGCGATCTCGTGGGAATGGATAGGGAAGTCCTTGTCCGCACGGCGGACCTCCGCCTTGAACCGCATGCCCCGACCTTCGCGGATGAGTCCTTCGGCCAGGGCCACGGCCGCGGCCGTGACGGCGACCATGTCCTTGTCCACGGCCACGGCACGGCAGAAGGCCACGATGCCATAGGTCTTTTCCAGAGCCGTCCTTACCCGCGCTTCATCCTCGAGCCGGAATCTCACATAGAGCCGATGCCAGACCTCCGTGACCCGGACCTGCAGGTCCGGCATCTTGGCGGCGATGGATTGCCTGAGCCTTCGGACGAAGGCGCCGCGGTTGCCCTTCTTCAGGGCGATCTCCCCGTATTTTACCAGGAACAGGCCTTCCTCCACCGGAACGCTCATCGTCTTCCCTTTCCCGCCATGCGGCCGAGGACGGCGGTCTCCTCGCGCGCGGCGCACAGGAACGCATCGATCTCCTCCGTCGTGGTACGCGCACCCAGGGAGATGCGGACCATGCAGCGTGCCGTCTTCTCGGGATATCCCATGGCGAGCAGGGCCGCGGGAAGCCTGCCGTGGCGGGCCGAGCAGGCGGAGCCCGTGGAGACGCAGATGCCACGCGCGTCCAATGCGCTCATCAGAACCTCCCCGGGAATCGGCGGAAAGGCCGCGGCCACGATGTAGGGAGACCAGGCGTCCTCCGCGGCCCCCACGCGTCCCTCCGGAACGATGCGCGCCAAGGGGATGTCGAGGATGCCGGAGATCAGGCGCCTTTCAAGCGCGCGGGCGATCTCCAGATCTCCGCGCATCCTGCCGCATTTCCGCTCCGCGGCGGCCGTGAGGCCGACGATGCCCGCGAGGTTCTCCGTTCCGGGCCTTCGGCCGGTCTCCTGGCCCCCGCCGCGCAGGAGGGGGGGGAACTGGCTGTCTTCCCGGATCCACAGCGCCCCGATGCCCCGGGGGCCCCCGATCTTGTGGGCGGAGACAGTGACGGCATCCAGTCCCCAGGCGCCCGGAGTCAACGGCAGCTTCCCGAAGGACTGGACCGCATCGGAATGAAGCGGGATTCGCCGTCCGATCCGACCGGAGAAGGCGGCCACGGCGCGGCCGATCTCCTCCACGGGCTGGACGCTCCCGATCTCATTGCTCACGTGCATCACGCTCACCAGGACCGTGCTCTCGTCCAGGGCATCCGCCATGCGCTGCGGCTCGAGGATTCCCGTGTGGTCCGGCGGAACGCGCACGACGCGGAACCCCGCCTCCTCCAGGAGACGGGCGGGTTCCGAGACGGACGGATGCTCGAGGCCGCTCAGGACGACGGTCCGGGTCCGGGCGCCCGGGGAACCTCCGGGGGACCGGGCCAGTAGGGAGAGGCAGATCAGGTTGTTGGATTCCGTTCCGCCGGAGGTGAACACGATCTCCCGGGGCGAGGCCGCGAGCAGGGCCGCGAGGCGGGCGCGGCAGGAAGACATCACGGCCTCCGCCCCGCGTCCGGGGCCGTGGGCCGCCGAAGGATTGGCGAACCGGTTGAGGGAAACGTCCCTCACGGCGTCGAGGATGTCCGCTTCCGGTGGCGCGGACGCTGCCCAGTCCAGGTAGATCATCAATGCTCGATTCTTGATATGCGCGGAGTTTCCCGCTACAATGCCCGCCAAGCTACACATGAAAACGGAAAAAGACAAGCGTCTGGAGCAGAGGATTCCCGCGATCGCCCGCAAACTTAAGGTTTGCGGCCACCCGATCCGGCTGAAGCTCCTGTTCGCGATAGAATCCAAGGAACCCTGCGTCTCCGATCTCTCGGCCTGCCTGGCGGAGTCCCAACCCGTGGTTTCCCAGCACCTGGCGATCCTCAAGAAGGAGGGGATCGTCTCCTCGACCGTGCGGGGAAACAGGCGCATCTATTCCGTTTCGGATCCGTTCGCACAAGCCCTCGTGAGGGGCCTGCATCGCCTTGAGTCGGCAAAGCATTAAAAAAGGCTTCCCTCTTCGGGAAGCCTTCCTCTTCGTCTATTGGGCGATGGCAGATTCGAACTGCCGGCCTATGGCTCCGGAGGCCATCGCTCTATCCAACTGAGCTAATCGCCCGCGGGGGAAAAGTACCCTCGAATCGGCGTTTTGTCAATCGAAGGAGATCCATGGCAGTCCAACAATGCCGACGCGTCATCTGGCTGATCCTCGACGGACTCGGATTCCGCCACTGGGAACGGGTACGCGCGGAGGACCCCGCCTCCCTGCCCGCGATATCCCGGTTCACCGGGGAGGGGATCGTGGTTTCCTCGCAGCCCTCCTCTCCCGTCTGCCAGACCCCGGCCGCCCTGTTCACCCTGTTCTCGGGGGTCTCCCCATTGCGCCACGGAATCTGGGGGTATCGCATGCCTGCCGGAGGAGCGAAGCCCCATCGAAGCATCAGCGGATTCTCCGCGCGGCCCCTCGAGGGCCGGCCGATCTGGGAGGACCTCGAGGAAAACGGGCTTTCCTATTCCCTCATGAACGTCGCATTCCGCAATGACTCCGTCTGGAAGGAACCGCGGCCCGGCCTCTCCGTCGCCTACGACGGCTATCGGACCCTGCGGGGAACGCGGGAATACTGCGTGAAAAGGGGCTGGCGGATCATCCGCTTCAAAGGCATGGATCTTCGAGTCCGTGCCGGCAAGGGGAGCATGGAGATCCGCAAGGGCGGGCGGCGGATCGGCCGTGCTCCGACGGGTCGGATGACGCAGATCCGCCTGACCCGCGGGACCCGGGGAATCGCGTTTCCCCTCGACGCCGGGACGCTTTTCCTCTTCTCCGCGAACGAGGCCGTGACGCGCGGGGGGGAGGCGGGGGAGATGAAGACCCTGGAGTTCTTCGACGCGCAGGTGTTCAAGGCGATGCGCGCGGGAAGGCGGGATCGGCCCGGGGAGGAGGTTCCGCCCGATACTGAGATGGCCCCCGCCGTGGCCAGTTTCACCGTCCAGCGCCGGGTCGCCCTGGAGATGCTGGATTGCCGCAGGACCAGCCTCGCGATCCTCTATTTCCCCCTGATCGACTACATCAACCATGCCTACATGGACCTCGTCGACGCCGAGTGGCCCCGGGGCCACGGCAGTGAGGTGCTGCGGCGCGGATTCTCCCTCGTCGACGGCCTGGTCGGGGACCTCTGTGCCCGATGCGGTCCGGACGATCTCCTCGTCGTCTCTTCGGACCATGGCGCCGTGCCGTTCCGGCGCGTTTTCCATCTCAATGAACTCTTTGCCGAGGCCGGGCTTCTGCCCCGGAAAGGCGGGCGGTTCCTGTTCCACGAGGCCGCGGCCTATTATCATCCCAGCGAGTGCGGTCTGGTCCTGTTCCAGGAGCGCGCCGCGCGCCGCCTGGGCATGGACAGGTCCCGCGTCCTCGCCCTGGTACGGGAGATCCCGCGGCTCGCCCTGTCCCTCCACGGAGTGCCGGTTGGCATGCAGGATGGGCCCAAGGACGCGTCCTGGCTCTCGCTCCTGTATCCCCTGGACGACACCAGCTTCTCCTCGGCGCCGTGCCCCCATCCCGGGAAACCCGTGCGCGGAGGCAAGGCCGGTGGACACCACATCTCGCCCCTGTGCCCATCTGCCTGGATCCCCTCGGTCCTCGGAATCTGGGGACCAGACAGGAAACGGCTGCCGTCCACGGATCGGGTCCCGACGCGCAATGAGGACGTGAAAAGGTTCCTCCTGGAAACGCTCGATTGCGTGCCTACGGGGGGATCGGCCATAAAATCGAAGGATCTGCCATGAAGCTCACCTCGAAGACGGTATCCATGTTTCTCCTGCTCGCATTCCTGGGCGCCGTGGTGGGAAGCCTGGGCTGGGAGGTCGTCGAAAGGCTCGTCGTCCACTGGGGCGGCAGGCTGGATCTCTCGGTCGGCCCCGTGGGATTCGATCTTTCTGTGGTCTCGTTCCAGCTCAAGGCGAATCCCGGCACGCTCGCGGGCCTCGCGGCCGGAATCCTGCTCTTTCTGTCCCTGTGACGGAGACGCATTGATGGACACGATCGTACTGGCTTCCGCTTCCCCCCGAAGGAGGGAACTCCTGGAATCGGTCCGGGTGCCCTTCCGGGCCGTCCCTCCCCGCGGCGAGGAGGACAACCGCGTGGAAGGCGATGCCGCCGTTCTGGTCAGGCGCCTGGCCATGCAGAAGGCCCGTTCCGTGCTTCCATTGCTCGACGGTACGGAGCGCTGGATCCTCGGGGTGGACACCGTCGTTGAGGTGGACGGCCGGATTCTCGGCAAGCCGCGCGACAGGGCGGATGCGGAGGCGGCCCTGCGGCTCCTTGCCGGCCGCGTGCACCGCGTCCATACCGGCCTCGCGCTTCTCTGCACGGATCCGGGCCGTGAGGACTGGGAAACGGCCCGGACCGAGGTGAAATTCCGTCCCATGTCGGGAGAGGAGATCGGATTCTACCTGGACTCGGGGGAGTGGGACGGTGTGGCCGGAAGCTACAGGATCCAGGAGCGCGGCGCCTTTTTTGTCGAATGGATCCACGGGTCCTACAGTAATGTGGTGGGCTTGCCATTGGAAGCATTTTATGGCATCTTGATCAGGAATCGGTATCCTTTAATTCCGCCCAAGGGCGGCCAGACCCATCTCACGGGGACGTAGGATTGTTCCCGTGGAAAAAGCCAATGACCAATTGAAGGAGGTACATTTTGGCTGTAGTCACCATGAAGAATCTGCTTGAGTCCGGAGTGCATTTCGGCCACCAGACCAAGCGCTGGGATCCCAGGATGAAGAAGTACATCTTTGCGGAACGCAACGGGATCCACATCATCGATCTGCAGAAGACCATCGTGGCCATCAAGGAATCCTACGAAGCGGTCCGCAAGACCGTCCTCGACGGGAAGTCGGTCCTCTTCGTGGGAACCAAGAAGCAGGCGCAGCAGACCGTGGACCGCGAAGCGAAGCGGTGCAACATGTTCTACGTGAACAACCGCTGGTTGGGGGGCATGCTCACCAACTTCACCACGATCAAGAAATCGCTCATGCGCCTGAAGAAGATCGAGAAGATGGAGATCGACGGCACCTTCCAGAACCTCACCAAGCAGGAAGTGGCCCGTCTCCTGAAGGAAAAGTCCCGCATGGAGAAGAACCTCGGCGGGATCAAGGAGATGAAGGAGCTGCCCGGGATCATCTTCATCATCGATACCCGCAAGGAATCCATTGCCGTGGCGGAAGCCCGCAGGGTGGGGATTCCCGTGGTGGCCGTCGTGGACACCAACTGCAACCCCGAGGGCATCACCTATCCCATCCCTGGCAACGACGACGCCATCCGCGCCATCAACCTGTTCTCGCAGATCATCGCCAATGCGGTGATCGAGGCGGAGAACGAGGTCGGCCTCGAGGTCATCGAGACCCTCCAGGAGGAGAAGGGCGAGGAGGAGTTCGCCTCCGTCATCGGGAAGGGCGAGTACGTGCAGCCCGCCAAATACGACGAGGAAGAGGAAAAGGTCGCGGTCGCGGCCGTGGTCGGCGCCGCGAGCGACGATCAGGCCACCGGCTTCACCGACAAGGACTATTCGAATTACACCCCCGAGGAGACCGCCGCAAAGGAAGAACAGGCCGCGACGGAAGAACCGGGGATCGACGAGGACAAGCTCTACAAAGAGTGAGCAGCGGAAGAACGGAGATCTGACGTGGAATTCAATGCACAGGACCTGAAGCGCCTGCGGGAGAAGACCGGGGCGGGAATGCTGGACTGCAAGAACGCCCTCGTCGAGGCCGGCGGGGACTTCGCCAAGGCGGAGCGCAAGCTCAAGGAACTGGGGCTGGCGGCCGCGAGCAAGAAGGCCAGCCGCGCCACCAATACCGGGCTGGTGTTCACCAAGGTGGCCCCCAACCAGGCCTCCCTCGTGGAACTGACATGCGAGACCGATTTCGTGGCCCGCAATGACCTGTTCCTGAACCTCGGCAAGTCCATCGTGGAGACCGTGTTCGAGGAGAAACTAAACGCGAAGACCGAGGCGATGGATCTCATGGTGAAGGAGACCGTCGGCAAGATCAAGGAGAACATGGAACTCCGCCGCGTCGTCACCGTCACGACGGGACCCGGCGAGGTGCTGGCCGACTACGTTCACGACGGCCGCATCGGCGTCGTGATCCGTTTCCGCCTGAGCGATCCGGCCCTCGCGGCCAATCCCAAGGTGAAGGAGACGCTCTTCCAGTGCGCTCTCCATGTGGCCGCCTTCGCCCCCGCGTTCCTGTCCAAGGAGAAGGCGCCGGCCGCGTGGCTCAAGGAGCAGGAAGAGATCTTCGCCAAGCAGGTGGAGGGCATGGAAAAGCCCGCCAATGTGCTGGCGGGGATCGTGAAGGGCAAGGTCAACAAGCTGCTTGCGGAAGCCTGCTTCCTGGAGCAGCCCTTCGTAAAGGACGAGAAGCGGAAGGTTTCCAAGGTCCTGGAAGACCTCGGAAAGGAAGCTGGCGGCAAGATCGAAGTGGTCGATTACACGTACATCAAGGTTGGTGAAGAGGCGTCCTGACGCCTCTTGCCGCGGACGGGGAGGAGGATCCGACATGAGCAGGGAGTCGATCAAGAGCCAAGCCGAGGGGAAGATGAAGAAAAGCATCCAGGCCCTCCAGGACGAGCTCAAGACCATGCGGGGCAACCGCGCGTCGCAGAGCCTGTTCGAAAAGATCCGTGTCGACTACTACGGCCAGAAGGTCCCCCTCTCCCAGGTGGCAACCATCTCGATCCCCGAGGCGCGCTCCGTCATCATCCAGCCCTGGGACCGGGCGGTCCTCACCGAGATCGAGAAAGCCATCCAGAAATCCGAACTGTCGGTGAACCCGAGCAATGACGGCAAGGTCATCCGCATCGCCATGCCGCCGCTTACGGAGGATCGGCGGAAGGAGCTGGTGAAACTGACGAAGAACATCGCGGAGCAGAGCCGGGTGGCCGTCCGCAACGCGCGACGGGACGCCAACGAGGAAGTGAAAAAATCGCAGAAGTCCTCCGAGCTGAGCGAGGACGAGGCGAAGAAGTCGACGGACGAGATCCAGAAGCTGACCGACAGGTACATCAAGGAGATCGATACGCTGCTGGAAACCAAGGAGAAGGAAATCCTCGAGGTGTGAGCATGGCGACCCTGGATCCTGCGCGCCTTCCCGTCCATGTGGGCATCATCATGGATGGCAATGGTCGTTGGGCCGCCGCGCGAGGAAGGCCGCACAGGGACGGACACCTGGAGGGCCTTACGGCCGCCAAGAAGATCGTCCGCGCGGCATCGATTGCAGGCCTGAGATACCTGTCCCTGTACGTCTTCTCCACGGAGAACTGGAAAAGGGCCGAGGAGGAGGTTTCCTACCTCATGTTCCTCATCCACTCCTATCTCAAGAAGGAATACGATTTCTACAGGATGAACGGGATCCGGCTGTTGCACAGCGGGGATGTCTCCCGCCTTCCCAGGGAAATCGCGGCGGAGTTGCGCAGCGCCATGGAGGATACCGCGGGTTTCACGGGCCTCACCGTGAACCTGGCAATCAACTACGGCGGGAAGGACGAGATCGTGCGCGCGTGCCGGAAAGCCGCGGCCCTCGGGCCGGTCAGCGAGGAATCGATCGCATCCTGCCTGGACCAGCCGCAGCTTCCCGCCCCCGACCTGATCATCCGAAGCGGAGGCGACCTGCGCATGAGCAACTTCCTGCTTTGGCAGTCCGCGTACGCGGAGCTTTACTTCAGCCCCAAGATGTGGCCGGATTGGGACGAATCGGACCTGCAGGCGGCCTTGCTGGACTATGCACGGAGGGAACGCCGCTTCGGCGGACGGCCCCAGAAAGGATGAACCTACTCCTGCGCATCCTACTCGGTGCCATCGCTTTCCCGGTCCTTCTGGCGTCCATTTTCCTCGTCCCGCAGGCGAGTCATCTGGCCTTCAATCTCATCGTCATCGCCTTCTCCGTGGGGGGGGCCTTCGAGACGGAGGGCCTCCTGCGGAAGAAGGGATTCCAGACGTCCCGATGGTTGGTCCCTTCCCTTTCCGTTGTCGTTCCCGCTCTGGCCTACCTGGAGGCCGTCGGGATCCTGTCCGCCGACGCTCTGGACATGGGTATGGTGCTGGTCCTGGCACTGGTCCTCCTTTCCTCCGGCGTCTTCCACAAGGCCCAATCCCTTCCCGGACTGATCTCTCACCTTGCTTCCTCATTCTTCATCCTCCTGTATCCGTGCTTTTTCCTGTCCTATCTCGTGAAGCTCAGCGGCCTGCCGGACGCTTCCTGGAAGATCCTTTATTTCCTTTGCGTCGTGTTCCTGAACGACATCATGGCTTATTTCGGAGGCAGCTTCCTGGGCGGCGGCCGTTCGCTCGGCCTCCCCGTCAGTCCGAAGAAGACGGCCATCGGATTCGTCTGCGGGTTCCTCACCTCCGTGGGCGTCTCGGTCATGTTTGCTGTCCTGCTTCCCGGGATCTTTTCCGCCGGCATTCCCGTCATGGCCGCTTTCGGAGGTCTCATCGGCCTCACGACAATCCTGGGGGATCTTGTCGAATCGGGCTTGAAGCGGTCCGCGGAGGTGAAGGACTCCGGATCCATCATGCCGGGGCGGGGAGGGATCCTGGATTCCATCGATTCCATGGTCCTTTCAGCGCCCCTGTGTTTCTTTTTCTTCCGCCTCATGGGGCCCTAGGAGAGGGTATTGAAGAACCTCCTGATCCTTGGTTCCACCGGATCCATCGGAGAAAGCACGCTTTCCGTGGTGCGTTCCCTTCCCGGACGTTTCCGCGTCTCGGGGCTTTCCTGCGCCGGGCGCATCGGGCGACTGGCAGAACAGGCCGAGGAGTTCCGTCCCGAGGCCGTGGCCGTCCTCGGGCAGGAAGAATGCATACCCGCCACGGCACGTCCGCAGGTCTTCCGCGGCGTCGACGGCCTGCTCGCGATGATCCGCGGGAGTTCCGCGGAGCTCGTTGTCAACGGGATCGCGGGTGCCGCGGGCCTTCTTCCGTCGCTCGCGGCCCTGGAATCCGGCAGGGACTTGGCCCTGGCCAACAAGGAAACCCTGGTCATGGCCGGGGCGCTCGTCATGGGGGAAGCCCTACGCAGGGGATGCAGGATCCTGCCGATCGACAGCGAACATGCCGCGCTTTCTTCGATTTTGCGCGGTTTGGAACCCGTGAACGTGGGAGAACTGGTCCTGACAGCCTCAGGCGGTGCCTTCCGCGACAGGCCGCTATCGGAACTGGTGCATGTCACGCCTGAGGAGGCCCTGGCGCATCCCACCTGGCGGATGGGACCGAAAATCACAGTGGATTGCGCGACGATGGCCAACAAGGGGCTCGAGGTGATCGAAGCCCATGTCCTTTTCGGGATTCCCGTGGACCGCATCAGGGTCCTCATCCATCCGCAGAGCCTCGCGCACGCCCTGGTGCGGACTGTGGACGGAGCGCTTCACGCGGAGCTTTCGACTCCGGACATGAGGCTGCCCATCCAGAACGCGCTGACCGGCCCAGTCATGACGGCTTCCACCGTGACCGCCCTGGATCTATCGGGCAGGGAACTGGCATTCCGGGAGCCGGACCCGGCACGGTATCCCATGCTCGCGCTGGCATATGGGGCCGCAGTCGCGGGGCCTGCGGGCCCCATCGTCTACAACGCGGCCAATGAGGTCGCGGTCGCCGCGTTCCTGCGCGGACGGCTTGGCTTCATGGACATCGCGCCCGTCGTGGAGGAGTGCCTGGAGCGCGGATGCGCGGGAGATGCGGATACGCTGGAACGGATCCTCGATACGGACCGCCGGGCACGGCAGGAAGCGGAAGCGGCGGTCGGGCATAGGGCAAGGAGGAACCCCCTGTGATTGTGACGATCCTTTTCGGGATCATCGGCCTGGGTCTCATGGTATTCGTACATGAGCTGGGTCACTTTGCCGCGGCCAAATCCTGCGGCATTGCGGTGGAGGTCTTCTCGCTCGGCTGGGGGCCGCGCCTTGTCGGTTTCACTCGGGGAGGCACCTCCTATCAGATCTCCTGGTTCCCCCTGGGGGGATACTGCAAGCTCAAGGGCGAGGAGTATTACAAGCAGGGCAAGGAGGGCGACGAGGCCCGGTCCTCGGATTCCTTCTTCGCCGCCTCGCCCCTTCGAAGGATCCTCGTCGCCGCTTCCGGACCAATAGCCAGCCTGGTCCTGGCGCTTTTCATCCTCACGGGAGTCCATTGGGCCGGGTTCACGATCCGTTCCCCGGACAGCCGGATCGTCCTGGCCACGGATTACGCCCTCGATTCATTTCCGACGACGCCCCCTGCCACGGCGGCCGGATTGAAGACGGGAGACAGGGTCCTCGCCATTGACGGAACCTCCGTGGAGAAATTCCAGGATCTGCTGGAGAAGGTCTCCTCGGCCGCGGGAAAGACCATGATATTCTCGGTTTCAAGGGCCGGGACCGTGCTCGATCTGTCCGTTACGGCGCGCCTGGACAAGGAAAGCGGCGCCGGGAAGATCGGGGTGTACGCCTGGATCGATCCCGTGGTGGAAACCGTGGCGCAGGGGACGGCGGCGTCCCTCGCGGGAATCCTGCCCGCGGACAGGATCGTGAAGATCGGCGGGAAGGGCGTGGGCAACTCCATGGACCTGAATCAGGCCCTCCAGTCCCGACCCCCGAAGCTGGACGTGGAACTGGAGCGCGGGGGCCGCAAGGTCGAGACCACGCTTGTGCTGGCCTACAATGAGGCGGGGGAGCCCAATATCGGCCTTTCCTTCAAGCAGCCTTCCTGGCGTTCTCCGCGCCTCGGGCCGTTCGGCGCCGCCTGGAAGAGCGTCCAGGATGCGGGGACCACCATCGTGCAGACCGTGCAGGGCTTCGGGCTGCTGTTCAGCGGAATCAACCTGCGCAACGCCGTGGCCGGCCCGTTGCGGATCACCTACTACATCGGTTCCGCGGCATCCAACGGCTTCCAATTCGGCATAGGACAGGGACTGACGGCCTTCTTGAGGCTCCTCTCGTTCCTTAGCATCGTCCTGTTCCTCATGAACCTGCTGCCCATTCCCGCCCTGGATGGGGGGCAGATCCTGCTGTTCCTCATCGAGATCGTGCGGAAGAAGCCCGTCCAGACCGAGGTCATCGGCCGGATCCAGTTCGCCGGCTTCTCCGTCCTCATCCTCTTGAGCCTTGCCGTCACCGCGAGCGACGTGCTCTACTTCATCGGGAGGTGACGGCCATGATGCGCAAGATCGTTTGCTCCTGCGAGCGCTCCTTCGAATCCGAGATGCCGGATGAGGCGGACCTGGATGCCGAAGGGGGCCTGGAGGACCGCATCCTTTCCGGTGACTTCCTTGCCGTGACCTGTCCGGCCTGCGGCTCCCTGTTGAAGCCTGAGTTTCCCTGCCGCCTGCGTTCCGCCGGGCGGAAGATCGACATCCTGCTTGTCCCGGAACTGGAGCGTATCGCCTTCCTGCGCGGGCGTTTCCCCATGCCCAAGGATCCGCCGTCGCGGATCGCCATCGGGTTCCCGGAGCTTGTGGAAAAGCTGCGGATCCTGCGCGAAGGGCTGGACGACCGCGCGGTGGAGGCCGTGAAGTATCACCTCCTTGCCCGGATCCCGGAGAATCTTGACAGTGGCGATGAGCCGGATATCCTGTTCCACGGCGTGGAGGATGGACGGATCGTCTTCTACATGACGGGCCTGAAGGAAGGGGAGGTGGGAGTGTCCCGTGTCGGCCTGGAGGCCTACAGGAAGCTGGCGGACCGGATGGAAGACGCCGTCGCGGAAGAGCCCTATGTCTCCTTCTGCAGGCCTCCGTACGTGTCCATCAAGAGGATCACGAGGGAGTAGAGGCGTGACCAAGAGGATCCTGGGCTTCGCCTGCGCCGTCCTTCTCTGTGGAACGGCTGCCGCTGAGACAGTGAGCATCGTCTCCTCGGGCCATCAGGGCGCCGTGACCGCCATGGATTACGACGACGGCCACGGGTTGCTTTTCTCGGGCGGCGAGGACGGTACGGTCCGCATCTGGGGCGCGTCCGACGGCAGCCTGCGCGCGGTACTCGCCGTCTCGCGCCACGGCATGACGAGGATCGCCGCCAATCCATCGCGCCCCCTCGTGGCCGTCATGGAGGCCACGGAATCCTTCGCGGTGCGCCTGTCCGTCTGGGACTGGTCGAGCGGGACCGCGGTCTATGCGGAAACCTTGGAGGAGGAACCCCTGTTTCTGCGCTGGTCCTCCACGGGAAACGTGCTGTTGTTCGGCCTGCCCGCCTGGGACAGCCTGCGGATGCTGCGCGTGGACGGATGGAGCCGGATCGCCTCCGCCCTGGAGAGCGACGGCATCGTGGGTTTCGCGGCGCTGTCCCGCGGCGAGAATACAGCCATGAGCTACTCGCCGGTCGGGAGGATCTCCTACAGGAGCATCGGCGACGGCAGCGTGCTCCAGGAAGCGAAAACCGTGGCCTACCTTTCCGCCCTGCGCCTGACGGCGGATCTACAGTACATGATCGGCGCGACCGACAGGGAGCTCGTCGTCATAGACGCCCTTTCCGGCGACCTGCACGCCAGGATGGAACTGCCGGAGGTCCGCGATCTGGACGTTTCCGCAGAGGGGGACCGGATCCTCTGCATTACATCCTCGGGCCGCTCCGCGCTTTCCCTATGGGCGCGCACCGATTCCGGGCTCTTCCGTTCCTTCCTGCCGGATCCGCTGGACGCGATGGAAGTCCGGGCGGCCTGTTTCGGGGGGGAGACCCTCTATGCGGCGGGTCCGGACGGCGCCATCTGGTCGGTTTCCAGGGAAGGAGTGTCCCGGAGGTTCACGGGGGACGATTGTCCCGTCCTGACGGGGATCGATACGCGGGAGAATCGCCTTGCCGTCGCCTCCGAGGAGCGGATCTATATCCTGGAAAGCGACTTCCTTGCTGCGGACCCCGACCGGCTTCCCTCGTTCATCAGGCTGCGCTCCTTCGACAACCCCTTCCTCGCGCCCGCCGACCTCATGTTTCTCGATGACGGCCGGGTCCTGCTCTGGAGGAAGGGCGCGGAATCGGGAGCCATGGCGATCCTCGATCCGGATTCAGGCTCCCTGGAATCCGGGCCCCTGTTTTCAGGAGAGCTGGTCTGCGTGAAGCGTTCCGGAAGACGTCTTCTCACCGTGGAGAAGGGGGGGAGGATCCGACTGACGGATCTGGACTGGGGCGTCGCCTCCTTCCAGGCCCAGGAATCGGGCATGAACGCGGCGATCCCCGTGTCGGCGGACCAGTTCGTCGGCGGAAGATCGTCCCACGCGCAGGGGGCCCTGGTCCGCATCAATGTGCAGACCGGGGAGACGGTGGACATTCCCGACGGAAACCGGTTCGTGTTTTCCCTTGCGGCTTTCTCGGATCAGGTGTTCACCATGGGCGTGGACCAGGAGGGCGGGACGGTTCTTGGGGTACGCCGGGGAGGACAACTTGAGGAAGGAAAACTGATCGACCGTTTCCCGATGGAGGATCTGGGAGCCACCATGAGCCTGGGGCCGGGGGGAAGGCTCTTCTACATGCTGGGCAGCGAGCGCATCCGGGTCTGGGACGGCCAGAAAACGACGGAGCTGACAGGTTCCGGCAGGATTCCCAGGATCCTGAATGCCGCTTCCGGCTTTCTCATCGCGTTGAACACGGATTCCACGATCTCGTTGTGGGACGGACCGGGTTGCGACTTCCTGTGCAACATCAGCCTGTTCCGGGACGACCAGTGGGCCATCCCGCTCGGTGGCGGCGGCTTCCTGAGTTCCCGCGATGAGGAACCGCGCGTGAAGACCGTCATGGACGGCGTTCCGCTTTCCGACAACAGGCTCTATAGGATTCCGCTCTCCGGGGGGAACGGGAAGTCGGGGGCCATGCACCCCACCTGGTGAAGCCTGCGCCCCCTCAGTCGTGGGACCGGTTCGACTGGATCTTCTTGATGGCCTCCTGGACCGCCTTGCGGATCTGGATGCCGTAATCGCTCTGGTTGACTGTGTTCGCGTACATGGTACCCATGAGGGAGACCCGGTAGTACGGCTTTACGTTATTCAGCGCGTAGGCAGCCATGTCGAGCACGCAGTCCTGGCATTTGCAGGCGTCCGGATTTTCCTTCAGCTGCGTTTCCAGTTCCTGAAGGACGATCTTTTCCGCCTCATTGACCAGGTTCTCGAAATCGTAGCGTTCACGCAGGCCCATATCCCGTTCTCCCTTTCCATAGTGAAATCCAGGGCGCCGCAGGCGTCCCAACGCAGACAGTACACCACAGGGAACTGGCTTGGGAAGGGGAGGGGGCACGCCCGCGGTCCGTCACGGGGCGTTGCCGTAGCGTTCCAGAGGCTCGAACTTCGTGTATTCGCCGATGAAGGAAAGCTTGAAATCCCCGACGGGGCCGTTCCTCTGCTTGGCCAGGTGGATCTCCCGCGTGCCCGACTTCAGGTCGTCCGTATGGATGAAGATGACGACGTCCGCGTCCTGTTCGATGGAACCGGATTCCCGCAGGTCCGCCAGGCTGGGCGTCTTGCCTTCCGTCTCCCGACGCACCTGGGAGAGGGCCACCACCGGGATGTTCAGCTCCCGGGCGAGGGCCTTGAGGGAGCGGGAGATCTCGGCGATCTGCTCGTGGCGGGGAAGCTCCGAGTTCTCCGAGGTGATGAGGGTGATGTAATCGATGAAGATGATGCGGATGCCGTTGCTGGATTTCATCCGGCGCGCCTGCGCCTTCAGGTCCAGGAGCTTCAGGCCCGGAGAATCGTTGATGTACAGCGGCGCCTCGTAGATGCGGCTGCAGGCCTCGAGGATCTTGGCATGGTCGGAGGGGCGGAAAAGTCCCGTGCGCACCCGGGAGGACTCGATGCGCGCCTCCATGCTCAGGAGGCGCTGCATGATGGCCTGACCCGACATTTCCAGGGAAAAGAGGGCCGCGGGGATTTTCTGCCGTATGGCCACATTGGCCAGCACGGTGAGGGCAAAGGCGGTCTTTCCCACGGAAGGGCGCGCGCCGATGACGATGAACTCGGAATCCTGGAAGCCCGAGGTCATGTCGTCCAGTTCCTTGAAGCTGCTGGCGATCCCCGTGCATGTCTCGGGGGAGTGGCTGCGCTTCTCGATGATCTCATAGGTCTGTTTGACGAGGTCCTTGGCCGTACGGTAGGAGCCGGTCTGCTGGCGGTCGGAGATCTCGAAGATCTTCCGCTCCGCCTCCTCGACGATCAGGCGGACGTCCATCGAGTCCTCGTGGGCCTGCGCGACGATCTCCGAGGCGACGCGGCTCAGGTGGCGCCGGAGGCTGGAGGATTGTACGATCCTCGCGTAGTATTCGACGTTGGCGCTCGTCGGTACGGCGGACGTGAGCTTGGAGACGTAGGCCGCCCCGCCGACGTGATCCAGCGTGCCGCGGGTACGAAGCTCATCCGTGAGGGTGATGAGATCCACCGCCTGCCCCCTGTCGTAGAGGGCCAGCATCGCCTCGTAGATGCGCTGATGAGCGGTCTTGTAGAAATCCTCGGTCTTCAGGAATCGGATGACGGAAGGCAGCGCCTCGGGATCGATCATGATGGCCCCGAGGGCCGCCACCTCCGCCTCGTCGTTATGGGAGGGGACCGTGTCTTTCAGTACGGATGGCTGCATGGGCGGCCCCCAGTCCCTCCACGGACCTTCCCGAAGGTCACGCCTCGCTCTGGGGTGCGGGGGCTTCCGCGGGAGCCGCCTTGGCCTCCGCTTCCACGGGCGCTGCGGGCGCCGCGGCTTCCTTCCGGGCGCGGGATTCCTTGTGGGAGGCCGAAGCCTCCTTGCGGCCGACGTGGCTCTCCACGACGCCCTCCACCACGACCTTCACGATGGCCTCTTCCTTCTCATAGAGCCGGATGCGCACCTTGAAGTTGCCGGCGGAGCGGATGGTATGGTCCGGGACCTCGATGCGCTTCTTATCGATCTGATAGCCGCGCTTCTCCAGTTCCGATCCCACCATCGCGTTGCTCACGGAACCGAAGAGTTTCCCGTTTTCCCCGGCAGGCACGGAGAACTTGATCTCCTCCGCTTCCAGACGCTCCTTCAGGCCCTTCGCGTCCTGCCTCTTGGTCTCCTTGCGCGTTTCGATCTCGCCGCGCCGGTGTTCGAGAAGGGCGAGGTTCTGCTTCGTGTGAGCCACGGCCATCTTCTTGGGGAACAGGAAATTGCGCGCGTAGCCGTCCGCCACCTCCTTGATGTCCCCTTCTTCGCCCAATTCCAACACGTCCTGGTTCAGTATGACCTTCATGATCATTCGCTCCTTTCCGGAATTCGATATGTGACCCATTGTTCGGATACGCCCAGAAGGGGGATGCCGAACAGGAAAATGATGTTCAACCGCGGTGAGGCGAGCAGGATCCCGAGACCGACCAGCAGGAGAACCCACCACCCCGTGCCGACATGGTATTTCTCGAACAGGAACCGCACGATCGCCATGCCCTGGATCCCGTAGAGGAGAAGCATCACGAGGCCGATGTTCCAGGCCACGTAGCTGAAGCCCGCCAGGCCCAGGGCCAGATCCGCAGCCACGGCGGCCCAGGACGCTATGAAAAGCCAGACGAACCAGAATGGCAGTCGGAACGCCGCCAGGTGCGGCGCTTTGCCGGTGGTGCGCATCCCAAGGGACCGTTCCCCGGACGCCGTGCCGGCCCACCAGGACAGCCCGATCAGGGCGAGCGAATCGACCACGAAACTGCGCATCACGTATTCCCCGGACATCTTCATCAGCGTGCCGGTATCCAGCAGGTTCCCGATCCACGGCATCGACGTTTCATCCGTGCCCGCCAGCATGGCCTTCATCGTCTGGGAAACCGCGGCGAACAAACCTTCCATCTCCTGCAGGAAAACCCGGTTCCGCGAGAGCGCCAGGGCAAGCGGCGTGAACAGCAGACCCGCCGCCGCCGTGGCGATCAGCAATCGGAATACCGCCCTCTGCCCGGACAGGGCCGGCAGGTTAACCACCGCGAGGGCAAGGAGCAGCACGGCGACGATGCCCAGTTCCACTCCCAGCATGAGCCATGCGCCTTCGCCCGCCTGCCCCCGGAGCACCCGCACAATGCGGATGGCGGCGAGACCGGCGAGCATGACGGCCTGGGAAGCGAACATGCCTCCCGTCCCCTTGCGGACCGCGAGGGCCTGGAAGGGGATCAGGAACAGAAGGAACCCGAAACCCAGGTGATAGAGGAGAAGCGAGGAGCCCGCGAAAAGTACGATCTCAAGCACTTCTCCCCCGGCCTGCCTCGGCTATTTTCCCACGTACGGAAGAAGGCAGAGAATGCGTGCCCTCTTGATCGCCACGGCGAGATCCCTCTGGTGCTTGGCGCAGGTGCCCGTGATGCGCCGCGGCATGATCTTTCCGCGCTCCGTCGTGAAACGGCGCAATGCGGAGGCGTCCTTGTAGTCGATGACGGCCTTCTTCACGCAGAACTTGCAGACCTTGCGTCGGAAGAAGGTCTTGTGCTTGCCCCTGCCCCCCATCCGGTCGGGACGATCGTCGCCGTCCCCGTCGCCCGAAGGTCTGCGGTCGCGACCGTACCCGCCGCCATAACCGCCTCCGTATCCACCGCCGCCGTAGCTGCGTTCGCGGCGCTCCATGGGCGGCCTGTCCGTCATCGGGGGTCTGTCCGTCATGGGCGGCCGGTCCATGGGCGGTCGATCCATGGCCGGCCGGTCCATGGGCGGTCGATCCGTGGCCGGTTTATCCGTGCGCTGCTCCGGTGAGCCTGTCTGTTGATTGTCAGCCATTGCGTTCTTTCCTTCCATATTCAGTCGCTGCTAGAACGGTATGTCGTCCTCGAATTTGTCGCCGCCCGCCGGTTCCGGCGAATCCGGCATCTCGGTCTTTTCACCGCTCCCGCTGCGGGGTGCACCGCCGAGGAGCTGTACGTTGGAGGCGTTGATCTCCACGCGGCTGCGCGCCTGGCCGTTTTGTTCCCAGCGGTCCTGGCGCAACTGTCCTTCCACGCCAATCTGCTTGCCCTTTTTCAGGTACTGGTTGATGGACTCGGCCTGTTTCCCCCAGAGGGCGACCTCGAAGAAATGGGCTTCGTCAACCCATTGATCTTCCTTTTTCCGTCTCTGGTTGTTGGCGATGCTGAACTTGCAGACCGGGGTGCCGTTGTTGGTGAACTTGAGTTCGGCGTCCCGAGTCAGCCTGCCCACGATCACGACGTGGTTGATATCCGTCGCCATGTTCCAGCCTCCCTGATCGAGCGCCTAGACGTCGAGCCGGACGAAGAGGAACTTGAGGATTTCCGGTTTCAATTTGAGAGAGCGGTCCACGACGTGCAGCTGCACGGGTTCCGTTTCCAAGGTGTAGAGGATGTAGTGCCCGCGGTCGTTCTTTCCGATCGGGGTCGCGAGCAACCGGTCACCCATGTCGTCTTCCTTCACGACGGTCATCTGGGCGGTTTCCAGCTCCTTGCGAAGGAACTCCTTTGCTTCCCTGAAAGCGGCCTCGTCGGACTTGAAGATGACGACAGCCTCATATTTCTTGACAGCCAATGCGGTCCTCCTTGCGGTCTTTTTCCCGGCGGAACCATTCGGTGCCGCGTGGGAGCCCTCTTCGAGAGCGTTTGATCCATGCACCAGGGCATGGATAAAGAGGTGACCGTGAAGTTACCACCGGTGGGTGCGATTGTCAAGGCTGCCCGCGGGTTTTACACGTTGAGAAGCCGGCGGAACACGCCGATGGAATGTATAGAAAGATACCACGCGAAAGGCGGCAGTGCCGTGACGAAACACATCAATTACGAGGATGACATTTTCGCCCTGACCCTCATGGTGCGTAACCTGCTCGATATCGTAAAGCTCGATGCGGATCCCGCCTTTTTCAGGGACAAGCTGGCTTCCGATCTATTCGCCATTGACGCGATCATGACGAGGCTTTCCGAAGCTCTGGCGGAATGCGGGACCTTCGTGAAGCGGACCGAGCACATCCGGGAGCTCGCCAAGCTGAAAAAGATGTATACGGAGCTCCTGGATGAGACCCTTCTGGGCCAGGCTCCGCTTTCCCAGGCCCTGGTCGATTACGCGGACAAGCTGCGCAGGATCCGGGACTTCCACGGTCGGGACGCGGTGCTGATCCGTGAATCCCTGGCGCGGTCCGCCGTCGCCCCGCAGGAGACGGAGCTCATGGTTTCCGAGGAGGAGTTCAAGTCCCTGCTGGACAGCGAAAACCGGATCTGAACGCACCCGGGACGGCGTCGCCATGGCAGGCGGGTGAAAGCACGGTCATAGTGACGCAGCTACTTGACTGACCTCCCCATTCTTCTGTATTGTATGTGTCTGTCTGTTTACCGGGCATTTCCGATCAGAGAGTGCCCATATCTTGAGTTGTGGGGTTGAATGATGTACGCACTCGTGGAAATCAAGGGGAAACAATACAAGGCGGAGCAGGGGGCGATCCTCAAGGTCGACCGGATCTCCGCAGATCAGGGCGCGGCTCTCGAGTTCCCGTCCGTCCTGATGGTCTCCGATGGACCGTCCGTCAAGATCGGCGCCCCCTACGTGGGCGGTGCCGTCGTGAAGGCCGTCCTGAAGGAACAGGGCAAGGACCGGAAGATCATCGTAGGCAAATTCAAGAAGAAGAAGAATTACCGCCGCAGGAACGGCCATCGGCAACAGTATTCGCTGATCACCGTGGAATCGATCCAGGGAATCGGCTGAAGCGCGGCCGGCGGCGTCCGGTGATCCGCATCGAGCTGGACCTGCGCGAGGATGGAAGCCTGAGGGCGCTCCGCGCGCATGGGCATGCAGACGGATCCCCGGGAACCAACGTGCCATGCGCCGCGGTCTCCATTCTTTTGCGGACTGCGGCCAGATATCTGGAAGAAGAGGGATTCTTGCGGTCGGGAGCCGCCCCTGCGGAGGGTCAATTGGACATCACGCTCCTGGAACCGGAAGGTCCCGGAAAAGACGCGCTGCGGGGTGCGACGGGATTTCTGCTGCGGGGGCTTTCGGATCTGTCCAGGGAATACCCCCGGGACCTGGAAGTCGAAGTGCGTCCCGGAAGATGATGGAGGAGGAAGCGAATGGGAAGAAAAAGAGGCGGAAGCGGCGCCAAGAACGGTAGGGATTCGCAGCCCAAAATGTTGGGCATCAAGCGGCATGCCGGTCAGTTGGTGAAGGCTGGCACGATCATTGTCCGCCAGAGGGGGACGGTGTTTCACCCCGGAGAGAACGTCGGACTGGGCCGCGACGATACGCTGTTCGCCCTCTCGGAGGGTCAGGTCGTCTTCACCTCCCGAAGGGGGAGAAAACTTGTCGAGATCCAGCCGGCCCAAGCCTGAGCCGTGACGGGTTTTGTCGATGAGACGGTGATTCGCGTCTCGGCCGGTTCCGGCGGCAATGGCGCGGTTTCCTTCCGTAGAGAAAAGTTTGTGCCCAGGGGCGGCCCGGATGGTGGAGACGGCGGCAAGGGTGGGGACGTCGTGATCGTGGTCCGCCGAAATCTGAAGACCCTGTCGCACCTGAAGATGAAGCGGGTTTTCGCCGCAGAAAACGGCCGACAGGGATCAGGCAACAGGAAACAGGGCCGGGACGGAAACGATGTCGAGGTGGCCGTCCCGCCAGGGACGATCCTGCACGACGCGGACAACGGGGAACTCATCGCGGATCTCCTCATCGACGGGGAGCGCCGGGTGCTGCTCAAGGGGGGACGTGGAGGAAAGGGCAATGCCCGTTTCGCCACGTCGACCAATCAGGCCCCGCGCCACGCCGAAGACGGCGGGGAAGGCAGCGAGCGTTCGTTGCGCGTCGAACTGCATCTCATCGCCGATATCGGCCTTGTCGGACATCCCAACGCGGGAAAATCGACGCTTCTTTCGGTCCTGACAAACGCCCATCCGGAAATCGCCGACTACCCCTTCACCACGCGGGTGCCCCATCTGGGACTGCTTCGTCTGGCGGAACGCGACCTGATCCTGGCCGACATCCCGGGGCTGATCGAAGGCGCCTCGGAAGGCCGTGGCCTCGGTACGCGTTTCCTGAAGCACGTGAGTCGATGCGCCGTCCTTCTTTATATGGTGGACCTTTCCCAGGAGGACCCGGCTGGAAGCATACGGACCCTGGAAAGGGAACTGGAAGCCTATTCCGAAGGCCTGTTCATGGGCAAGCCGCGCGTCATCGCGGGGACAAAGATGGACCTCGAGGGCGCCACGGAACGCCTTCCGGAGCTGACCGCCGCCTTTCCCGGAGAGCCGGTGGTCGGGATCTCCTCCCATACGCATCTCGGGCTCCAGGATCTGGAACGTGCCCTGATGGCCGCCATGGAGAGCCGGTAGCGTGCGCGCCCTGATCCTGGGCGGAACCTTCAATCCCGTGCACATCGGCCATCTGTTCATCGCGGAGGAGGTGCGCACGACCCTGGGTTACGACGAGGTCCTGTTCATCCCCGCCTTCCTTCCGGTGCACAAGGATACGCGTCCCGTCCTGGATGCCGCCCACAGGCTGCGGATGCTCGCCCTGGCCGTCTGCGGCCACCCGCCGTTCCGCGTGGAAGACTGCGAGATCCGACGCGGTGGGCCGTCCTACGCCATCGACACGGTGGAGGAACTGGCGGCGGACGGCAGGTTCACCGGGAAACCGGGTCTGCTCATCGGGGATGATCTGCTCCCGGGCTTCGCTTCCTGGCGCGATGCGGATCGCCTCGCGCGGATGGTCGACCTCGTGGTGGTGCACCGCTCCGGCGTACCCGAGGCTGCCACATGCTTTCCCCATCGCGTCGTGGAGAATCCGGTCCTGGGAGTGTCCTCCTCCGACATCCGTCGGCGGATCGCGGAGGGCCGTTCGATCCGTTTCCTCGTCCCCGATGAGGTACGGCTCTACATCGAGCGGAACGGACTGTATGCTTGAGAAGGCCCGGGCTTACGCGGAAAGCAGGCTCTCCCCGGAACGCCTGCGCCATTGCGAGCGGACGGCGGCGCTTTCTGCCTCGCTGTGCCTGCGTTTCGGCCAGGACCCCGCGGCGGGGACCCTGGCGGGCCTTCTGCACGACGTGGCGCGGGAGGAATCGCTTGACAGGATCCGGGAATCCGCCCTGGCTGACGGGGAGGGCCTGGCCTCCTGGGAGGGTGCCTCGCCCATCGTGCTGCACGGGAGGGCAGCCGCGGTCCTGGTCCGCCGGGAGCTGGGTCTGGAGGACCGGGCGATCCTCGAGGCCCTCCGGGACCACGTGACGGGACGTCCCTCGATGGGATCTCTCTCGCGGATCGTGTTCGCCGCGGATTTCCTCGAGCCGACACGGGGGTTCCTCGGGGAAGACGAACGGCTCGGGATCCTCTCCCAGGAGCTGGATCCCATGGTACTCGACGTCCTATTGCGTACGTTCCGGTTCCTTGAGGGGAGGGCCCTGCCGGTCGCGGAACCTTCCCTGGAGTTGTATCAGGAGTTGCAGGGGCATGATGGCACATAAAAACAGGAATCGCAGCCTTCTCATCCTCGGCCTCATCGTCGCCGTCGCCGCCGCCACGGGCGTCTACGCCTTCCTGCAGCTGCGCGTGGACACCCTGACGGAGACCTTGAAACGGAAGGAGCCCGTCTGCATCCTGTTCGTCGTCAGTGACGGGAAGGCGCCCCTGTTCTTCGAGGCCTTCCTGTACCAGGCGGAGACGCACAAGGGCGCGCTGGTCCATCTGCCGCCCAACATCGGCAGCGTCCTTGAATCGCTCAACCGGATGGACGGCCTGGATGCGCTCTACAAGCCCGGCGGCTCCCCGGCCCTTCGCAAGAAGGCGGAGCAGATCCTCGGCACGGGGATCGCCTTCAGCGTCGAGATCGACGGGCCGGATCTGCGCAAACTCGTCGACCTCATGGGAGGTGTGGACCTGTTCATCCCGAATCCCGTGGACCTGAAGGCGGAGGATGCGCGGATCCTGCTGCCCTCCGGTTCCGTGACCCTGGACGGAGACAAGGCCTGGACCTACGTGTCCTACCGGGATCCCCTGGAGACGGATCTGGAGGCCGTGGGCCGCATGCAGAACCTCATGAAGTCCTTCCTCAAGGCGCTGGGGGACAATCGGATGTTCCTGCAGCAGAAGACCCCTTTCCGCCTCCTTCGGTCCCTGATGCACACGGACCTCTCGGGCCGCGCCCTGGGGACGCTGTTGAACGAGCTTTCGAAGCTGGACACGGAGCGCATGATCTTCCAGCGCGCCCTGGGCAACACGAGGACCGTGGACGGCAAGGAACTGCTCTTCCTCCATCACGAAGGGGACCTCCTGAGGGAGGCCGTGAAGCAGACCATCCGCACGATCTGCAGCACCGATTCCGAGGTTCCCGAGGACATGACTGTGACCGTGGAAGTGTTGAACGGTACGGCCGTGGCGGGACTCGCCTCCAAGGCGAGGCAGGTCCTGCAAAGCTTCGATTTCGTGGTGCTGTCCCCCTCCAACGCGGACAACGACCAGTACGCGGCAACCGTCGTACTGGACCGCAAGGGAAAGCTGGACAACGCGAAGCGCGTCGCCGACCTGATCAAGTGCCGCAATGTCTATTCGCGGCCCGACGTAAAGACCGACCAGTCGATCGACGTCACTGTGATCATAGGAAAGGATTTCGATGGCCGATACTGCAAATGAAAGGGAATTGGCGCTCGCTTTGGGGCGTCTCCTCACGGATCATAAGGCCGAGGATGCCATGGTCCTGGACGTCAGCGCATCCTCCTCATGGACGGATTACATGGTCATCGCGACGGCGCGGAGCACGGCTCATGCCATCGGGCTCGTCCACGAGGTGGATGCCTTCGTTTCGGCTCGAGGAATTCGACCCGTCAATCCGCATAAGAAGGTGACGGAAAACGGCTGGCAGCTCGTCGACTGCAGCACGGTGGTCGTCCACGTGATGCTGAAGGAACAGCGCGATTTCTATGCCCTCGAAAAGCTGTGGTTCAAGGCAGCGGCGCTCGATCTATCGGAGAACCGGATGGGGGAAAGCGGTGCAGTGCCGCAGGCGGCGTCCCGGGGAAGCGCCACGGGAGCCGCTGCCGCCCCGAAGGTCCGCAAGGCACAGGCTTCCAGGCCGTCGCGCCGGAGCGTACCGCGGAAGGGGAGCGCAGAGGGTCACTCGTCGAAGTCGTCGTAGTCCAGATCGTCGTCCAGATCGTATTCTTCGTCGTCGGAATCCTCTTCTTCCTCCTCTTCCTCTTCCTCCTCCTCTTCTTCGTCCTCGTCGAAGTCCTCTTCCTCTTCTTCTTCCTCTTCTTCTTCGTCGAAGTCCTCTTCGAGATCCTCGTCGAAGTCCTCTTCCTCTTCTTCTTCCTCGATGTCCTCTTCCTCGTATTCCTCGTCAAGGTCCTCGTCGTAATCGTCGAATTCTTCCTGGGAATCCTCTTCGCCGCCCTCGTCCTCCGGCGAGTCGTCGTGGTTTTTTCCCATGCAGAAAAAGGGATCGTCGCCGAACCCGTTGCGGGGATCCGTTTGCATCATGCGCATGGCGTTCTCCTGTTCGCGACCATCGTTCATTTGCCGACAATCTACGACCGTTTTTTTGGTATTGTCAACTAGTTTTTTTTATTCGATCGGCGCAGGAATTCACGTCGTGAAAGGAATTGGAGGTACCGCGCAGGAAGCGCGTCGGGAACCGCGGCGCGTGGCTTCAGGAACCGGCCGCTTCCTCGAGCGCGAGTGCTATCGCGAGCCCTCCGAAAGGGCCTCGGGTCGTCGTGCGGGAGCTTTCGCCGATCAGGGAGATGCCGTCGGTCACCGTATCCGCCGTGATGATGGTGGGCGGCGTGATGTCGCAGTCGATGCCCATCGCGGAAAGCAGGGTGATGGCCCTGCCCGCGACCTGATTGGTCAGCTCGCACAGGGAGGCTTTGCGGATCTCAGCGAGGCCTTCCATACCCGAGCTCGAGGCGAGGTCCCCCAGCATCGTTTCGAGGATCTTCCCGGCGCTTGCATGGTCGGTTTCCAGGAGCAGATTGCCCCGCAGATCTCCCGTGATGCCGATGCTCGTGATCACCTGAACGGGTTCCACCCCGTCGTCCTCCCCGCACCAGGTAATCTCGATGCCCGTTTCCGTGAAGATCTGACGCAATGCGTCGAGGAACACCTTGAAAGCCTTCTCGACCACGGGTCCAGTATAGGATGCGCGGCCGGTGCCGTCAATGTCCCGGACCGGGCGCGGATGGACGAGGCCGGTGTTTTATCCTATGTTGGCCTGGCAATGAGGCGACAAGCGACCGTCGCCGCCGCGGCCAAGGTCAACCTTCACCTTGAGATCCTCGGACGGCGGGCGGATGGGTATCATGAGATCCGTTCCCTGTTCCAATTGGTCTCCCTCTCGGACGAGGTGCGGGTCGGCAGGGAAGGGCCGGCCGGTTCCTGTCGGATCCTTGGGGAGGATCTGGCGGTCCCATGCGCGGACAACATCATGAAAAAGGCCGCCGATTCCTTCCGGAGGGCCACGGGCATCCTGGACGGCTGGCTGTTGTCCGTACGCAAGCGGATCCCGATTGGGGGTGGGATGGGGGGCGGATCCAGCGATGCGGCCGCGGTTCTGCGCTGCCTGCAGGGGTTGCATGGGGAGCCGTTGGATCGACCGGGATTGGAGGCCCTGGCCGCCGGGCTGGGAAGCGATGTGCCTTTCTTCCTTGGGGGCGCCTGTGGACTGGTAGAAGGGCGGGGGGAGAGGATCGAGGAGATCCGCCCGCGTACGGATTTCCGCCTGATCGCCGTCTCGCCCCCCTTCTCGGTCGGCACCCGTGAGGCCTTCTCCTGGTGGGACGCATGGGGTGGGATGGGGATGCAACGGGGAATCCCGAGGGAGCGGCTTCTTTCCGCCTATCGGTTGGAGCCCCCCGGTTCATGGGGCTTCGGCAACAGCTTCGACGGTGTCTTGATGGAGCGGTTTCCCGCACTGGCGGATGTGCGCGATTCCCTCCTGGACCTGGGGGCCATGGCCGCCGGATGCACCGGAAGCGGTTCCACCGTCATCGGGCTTTTCCCGGACGGACCCGCCGCGGCACGGGCATGCGGACTTTTCCCGCGCTCGAAGGGCCGTGCGGTCGTACTGGAACCACTTGAAGAGAAGCCATCAATTTGTTACAATGACAGCCTGGATTCCTGAGGCGGCGGGAGGTTGCCTATGGAAATCACGGATGTCCGCATCATGAGGGTGGATGCCGATGCCAAGCTCAAGGCTTACGCGACGGTGACCTTCGACAACTGCTTCGTGGTCCACAACCTCAAGATCATCGACGGGCAGACGGGGCGTTTTGTCGCGATGCCGAGCAGAAAGACGAAGAATGGGGAGTTCAAGGACATCGCCCACCCCATCAATTCGGATTTCCGCAAGGCCATCCAGGCAAGGATTCTTGAGGAGTTCGACAAGCAGGCGGGTAGCGGTGCTCCCGTTTCCACCGGCGGGCAGGATGACGGTCCGGCCGCCGACGGAAACGGGAATCCATGAGATTTTGGGACGTCGGCAAGTGGTAAGCCACCGGATTTTGGTTCCGGCATTTCGCAGGTTCGAATCCTGCCGTCCCAGTCGATAGGCGATACAGAGAACAGGACAAAGGAGTTTCCCAATGGAAGCGAAACAGCTGCACGGACAAACGAGGAAGGATACTGCCAAGGGCGCCACGAAGGAACTGCGCCGGGCGGGAAAGATCCCGGCCGTGATCTATGGCCACGTCCAGCCGACGCCGGTCGCCGTGGACGCCCATGAGTTCCGCACCGCGTTCAAGCACGTGACGGAAAACACGATCATACGCCTCGAACTTCCGGAAGGCTCCCATGAAGTGCTCGTGAAGGATTATCAGAGGAACGAACTGTCCGGTGAGATCCTCCACATCGACTTCTACGAGTTCAAGCAGGGCGTCGCCCTCAAGACCCGCGTTCCCATCAGGCTGGAAGGTACCCCGATCGGCGTGCGGGAATCCGGCGGCGTCCTGGAATATCAGCTCCACTACGTCGAGGTGGAGTGTCTGCCCAAGGACCTGCCGGAGACCCTCGGCGCGGACGTCGCCTCGCTGCAGGTCGGACAGTCGCTCAAGATCGGGGACCTTGCGCTTCCGGAGGGCGTGAAGAGCATCCAGCCCGCCGACCTTGTCATCTGCAACGTATCCCACAAGATGGCGGAAGAGGTCGTTGCCGCGCCTGTGGCGGAGGAAGCGGTCGCTGCCGAAGAAGGCGCCGAGAAGGCGGAAGGCGAAGAGGGCGAGGCGAAAGAAACCAAGGACGCCAAGGAGTCCAAGGAGTAATCCCTGGACCTCCTGGTATTCGGCCTCGGCAACCCGGGAAGCCGGTACGCGGGCACGCGCCACAACGCGGGATTCCTCGTTGTGGAGGCGCTTGCCGGCCGGCTTTCCGTGGCTTTGCGCAAGCCCCTGTTGCGCCGCTACCGGATCGGCTCCGCGGAAGGGCCGGGGGGCCGTATCGTGCTCGTACAGCCATTGACATTCATGAACCGCAGCGGCGAGGTGGCGGACAGGCTGATCGCCGCCCATGGATCGACAGGGTACCTCGTGGTCCATGACAGCATGGACCTGTCGCCAGGCCACCTCCGGTTCCGTCTGAAAGGCTCGTCCGGCGGACACAAGGGGCTGGCCTCCCTGATCGCGGCGCTGGGCACTGAGGATTTCCCGCGCCTGGCCGTGGGGGTCGGAAGGCCTTCCTCGCGGGAGAACGTGATCGACCACGTGCTTTCCGCCCCTTCGGGGGACGATGCGCTCCGTTTCCGCGAATCGATCGAGGCGGCGGCGGAGGCCGTTCTCGCCTATTCCCGCGACGGAGCCGCGAAGGTCATGAATGAGTTCAACAGGAAAGAAGTCCCGCCTTCCCGGGGCGGTTGAGGCCGCCTTGAAGGCCGCCGGGGTCCGGGAAGGCTCGGCGGTCCTTGTCGGGGTTTCCGGCGGACCGGATTCCACCTGTCTGCTCCATGTCCTTTCCATGCTTTCCGCCGCCATGCGCCTCTCCCTGTCCTGCTGCATCGTGGATCATGGGATCCGCGGGGAGGAGGAAAGACTCGGCGATGCGGAGCATGTCCGTGGCCTCTGCCTGAGCCGCGGTATCCCCTTCATCCTCCGCGCCATCCCCGTCGGCGAATGTGAGCGGATTTCTCGCAACCGTGGCCGCAGCCTCGAGGAGGTGGCCCGGGACCTGCGGCATGCCCTTCTTGCCGAGGCGGCCCGGGAATGCGGTTGCGCATGGATCGCCCTGGGACACACACTGGACGATCAGGCGGAGACCGTGACCATGCGCTTCTTCCAGGGAAGCGATCCGGAGGGACTGAAAGGGATTCCCGCGCGGAGGGGAAGGATGATCCGACCGTTGCTTTCCTCCACGCGATCCGAAATCCTGGGATACCTGGAGGAGGAGGGCGTTTCCTTCCGCTCGGATTCCTCCAACGCGGACGACCGCTATCTGCGCAACCGCGTCCGCCATCGGGTCCTTCCCGCCGCGGACGCGGTGTTTCCGGGATACCGCCGCAGCCTGGCAGCGATGGCTTCAAGGTTGGGGATGTGGGCCGAGTTCGTCTCCCTGGAGTCGCAGCGCACGATTCCCTGGATGGGGGATGGGGAGAGGTTCTTCATGGCGAGGGAAGCCTTCTTTTCCGCCCATCCCGCCCTGCGGATGCACGCATTGTATCGTGTTTTCCAGCGCCTGCGCACCGACGCTTCCCCCCGTAGGCTTCCCGCAAGGTTCCTCGCGCCCGCGCTTGGCGGCAATCCTCCAGGACCGCGGGGAACGCTTCTTGCCGGCAATGGGATCACGATCCGATACGATTCGGAGCGCGTTTACGCCGGACGCTCTATTGTCAGTGGAAGCAAAAAAGGCTATCTTATCATCGTGGAGGCGGACGGAGAGTACCCCATCAGGGATACCCTGGTTGTCGTCCGCCGTTCCGTCCTGGACGGTGACGGCTCGTCGGGACGGGAGGTCTGCATACCAGCTTCGGAGATCGGCTCTCCCTGCGTGCTCAGATCCCGACGGCCCGGCGACGCACTCGTGTGCGAAGGCGGAACCGTGTCGTTGAAAAAGCTGTATAGCCAATGGCGGGTGCCGGAAGACGGGAGATGGGCGATTCCCGTCATCGCCGACAGGAAGGGGGCCCTGTTGATCCTGGGAGAAGCCCTCGGTCTTCGGAATCGGCGGGCGCGAAGGACCGGGAATCCAGGCGGGACCCTTCGGATCCGTTTCAATGTGCAAAGGCGGTAAAGACGAACGTGAACATGAACTCCGATCAACGGGACGACAAGGGGAACGAACCCAGGATGCCGCGGTTCAACTTTAACAATAAAATCGCTCTCATCTCGCTCCTGATCCTGGTATCCTTCCTGATCTATTTCTTCATCTACAACGACCGTACGCTCTCGCAGGAGCTGTCCTATTCGGCCTTCCAGAACTACGTGACCGAGGGGATGATCGATACGGTGAAGATCATGGATCAGTACGAGATCCAGGGCACCTTCAAGGGCAAGTCGGGGGAACTCACCTATTTCAAGACCACCATCCCGTACCCGGATTCCGATCTGATGAAGACACTCAGGGACAAGGGCGTGAAGGTGTCCGGAGGCGTGAAGACCGTCTCCCCCCTCAGGATCTTCGTGGAGTTCCTGCCCTGGATCATCGGATTCTTCTTCATCTGGTTCATGTTCCGCCAGGTGCAGGGCAATGGGAACAAGGCCTTCTCCTTTGGCAAGAGCAGGGCGAAACGCTACCAGGACAGCAACAAGCGCATCTCCTTCACGGACGTGGCCGGCCAGGAGGAGGCGAAATACGAGCTCCAGGAGGTCGTCGAGTTCCTGAAGAGCCCACAGAAGTTTTCCCGCCTGGGCGCAAAGATTCCCAAGGGCGTCCTGCTTGTCGGGATGCCGGGTACAGGGAAGACCCTTCTGGCCAAGGCCATCGCGGGGGAGGCCAATGTCGCCTTCTTCCACATGTCGGGGTCCGATTTCGTGGAGATGTTCGTAGGCGTGGGCGCCAGCCGCGTGAGGGACCTGTTCGAGCAGGGGCGCAAGCATGCGCCCTGCATCCTGTTCATCGACGAACTGGACGCCGTGGGCCGCACCCGCGGGGCCGGATACGGCGGCGGCCACGACGAGAGGGAGCAGACGCTCAACCAGATGCTGGTGGAAATGGACGGATTCGACACCAAGGACGGGGTCATCATCCTCGCGGCCACCAACCGGCCCGACGTCCTGGACCCGGCCCTGCTGCGCCCCGGCCGTTTCGACAGGCAGGTCGTCGTCGACATGCCCGACATCAAGGAGCGGGAGCTCATCCTGCGCCTGCACGCGAAAAAGCTGCCCCTGGCGGACGACGTGGAGCTGTCCCGCCTGGCGCGGGCCACCCCGGGTTCTTCCGGGGCGGACCTGGCCAACATGGTGAACGAAGCGGCCCTGTTCGCCGGACGCAAGAACAAGGACCGGGTGGCCATGGAGGATTTCGAGGAGGCGCGGGACAAGACGATGATGGGCATCGCGCGCAAATCGAAGGTGATTCCGCCCAAGGAGAAGCGCATGGTCGCCGGCCATGAGGCGGGACACGGGCTTCTCCATTACTTCCTGAAGAACTCGGATCCGCTGCACAAGATCACCATCATCCCGCACGGACGCGCCCTCGGCGTCGCCTTCTCCCTGCCGGAGGACGACACCTATTCCCGCAGCAAGGCCTGGCTTGTGGACCGGATCACGATCTGCATGGGCGGTTACGCGGCCGAGGAGATCCTCTTCCAGGAGACCACGACGGGCGCGCAGAACGACATCGAGCAGGCCACGGACATCGCGCGCCGCATGATCTGCGAGTGGGGTATGAGCACGGAATTGGGTCCCGTCTCCTACGGACAAAAGGATGAACCCATCTTCCTGGGCAAGGAGATCGCGCGCCACAAGGACTATTCCGAGGAGACCGCCCGGAAGATCGACGTGGAAGTGAAGCAGGTGGTCCAGGGCGCCCTCTATGAGGCGCGGAGGATCCTCACGGAGCATCGGGGGGATCTCACGCTCCTCGCCGAGACGCTCGTGACCAAGGAGACGATGGACGACGATCAGATCCGGTCGCTGATCGGACTGCCTCCCAGGAAACGGGACGGGGATCAGGCGGTCGAGGCGGAGCCTAAAGGGTCGTGAAGAGGACGGGCGGGCTTCGCGGCAGCGGTTTCCCACGAGGATCCCGATGGGCGCTCGCCCTCCTTCTGTCCCTATCGTTCTGCGTACATGGCGCGGCACAGGAACGGGACCGCAGGAACGCGGACTCGTATTTGGCCCGCGCACGTACCCTGTTCGATTCCGGCAACCCATCCAGGGCCCTCGAGATGGTCGACGCGGCCCTCCAGTTCGATCCGGACTATTCGGAAGCCCACTATCTGCGCGCACGGGTATTCCTGCGCGATCAGGAATCCACCCTGGATGCGATCCGGAGCCTGGAGAGGGCCCTGTCGCTTTCCCAATGGTCGGAAACCGATCCCGATGACGCGACGCGTCTTCTCGCGGGCACCTTGGTCCGCTGCGGGCGCGCCGGAAGCGCCATCGCGCCGCTCGCTGATCTCGCCGCCCGACATCCCGAGAACCCTTCCGACGCGCTTCTCCTGATCCGGGCCTACGAGAGAGCCGGAGATCTCGCGGCGGAACGGACAGCCCTGCAGGCCGCCTCCCGCAGGTTCCCGCGCGACGTGGCCTTCGCCCTGTACCGCATCGACGGCATGATCGGCCGCGGCGAGCTGCCGATGGCCGGGGAGGAGCTGCGCCGGGCCCTCACGTGGGCCCCTGGCGATACGGAACTGCTGCTGCGTCGCGCGCGCATGGAGGAGGAGCCCGGCCGCAGGAGATCCTACGTCGATGCCTACATCGCAAAGGGCGGAACCGACCCGGGCGCCTCCAATCTGGCCCTTTCGGCGGATCCTGCGGATCCGGCGCCCTACGTCAAGTTTTTTCTCTCCCACGCCGGGTGGACGGACTGGGAGGCTTCAGACCGCTTCCTCTCCCTTCTCTGTGCGTGGCCCAAGGCCCTGGAGGAAGCGGAAGCGGCCCTGGCAGGCTGGTCGGGATCGATGGATCTGGACAGGAACCGCGACGGTTTTTACGAGGAACGCCGCGTCTACATGTCCGGAGTACCGGTCCGCTGGATCGCCGACGCGGATCAGGATGGCGTGGCTGAATTCGTCGCTGAACTGGAAAACGGGACGCCGCGGTCCCTGCTGGAAAGGAAGGCTTCGAGGGAGACATGGAAGTTTCTCTATGAACCCTATCCCTTCATCGGGGGGGCGGAGGATCTGTCCCGCGGCGGCCGTTGCCTGTACCGCATACAGCCCTTCCTGCTGGGCATTCCGATCCTGGACGGCGAGGAAGCGGGCACTGGTCCGGAGGCGCCAAGGCCCGTTCCCATGCCGCCCGATACTGTGCAGGTTCTTTCCGCCGCCTTCCAGTTGGAAGAGTATGCCGAAGGCTCCGAGCTGCCTCTGCGCAGGACCGAGCTCCTGGGCGGACATCCCGCCTACCGCGAGGAGGACACGGACGGGGACGGAAAGCCGGACCGCCGGATCTGGTTCTCCAAGGGCCTTCCGGTCAGCGGCTCCCGGGATCCCGCCTCGGACGGGACGTTTCCCGTGGCGGAGAGGTATCGTGACGGGGAACTGGCAGGCATCGACGTGGACACGGATGGTGACGGGAAGCCGGATTTCACGGAGGAGTATGACGGCGGCGTACCCGTGCTCCGCTCCTGGGATTATAACCGCGACGGGATCTTCGATGCGCGGGAGCACGTGGAGCGGGACGGTCTCACGGTCCGGGAGTTCGCCACGGGGCGGGACGGGGTCTTCAATCTTGCGACGACATTCCACGGCGGAACGCTCGTGGAGGTCCGGGAGAACGGGAAGACGCTCGCCGTAGGACCCGACCCCGCGACGGGAATCCTCTGGATCGGTTCCCGAAGGGACGCGTCGGGCCTGGACACTAACCGGGAAGGTTTCCAGTCCGTTGGGGGACGGACATATCTGATATTCCGTTTCAAAGACAGGACCTACGCCGAGGAGCTACCATGAGATTCCGCATCGTATGCGCAACGTCACTGTTGTGCCTTGCCACGGTTTCCTGCGTCTCCGCCCCCCCGGTGGCGCGCCGGACCCCGATCGTCCTCACGCAGGACCGCGTCCAGGACATCCGCGCCATGATCGGCAAGGGCGCGTTCCTGGAGGCGCTTCAGGAGACGGCCTACCATGAGCGAACGGGAGCCGCGGGGACCTCGGCGGCGGACATCGCCGCCCTGCGTTCCGAGGCCGTGTCCGCCGCGTACGCCGCGTTTTCGGCCGCCGTGGCTGCCGGGAAGCTCCCGGAAGCCTGGAGCCTGTACAACTCGCTTGCCTGCATCGGGGAGACGGATCGTCTTGCGGACTGGTCGCGCACGAAACTGCTGGACGCCCTGGTGAAGAGCTTCGAGGCCGCAAACCAGAAATCCCTGGCGCTTCTCCTCGCCTTCCACGCCCTCTCCGAACCGGACGCCGGAGAGGCCCAATGCCTGGAGGTGCTCTCCAAGGCCGAGTCACTGTCGGATCGGGGCATTGGGCGCAGGGTCATCGAAATCATGAGGAAGAAGGGAATCTCCGTTCCGCCGGAGGCGGATGCCTTTTTTTCGGAGAACGCGGGATTCGAGAAGATGCTCTCCGGAACGGTCACCATCTGGGTGGACAAGGGCATCAAGATCGAGAAGGGGATGGGATACCCGGAACGCGTCATAGGAAGCGGTTTCTTCGTAGACGCGGCGGGATACCTTCTCACGAATTACCACGTGATCCAGAGCGAGGTCGATCCCAAGTACGAGGGATTCTCGCGCCTGTATCTGCGCCTGTCGGGAACTACGGGCGACCGCATTCCGGCCAAGGTGGTCGGCTATGATCCCGTGCTCGACCTGGCGCTCATCAAGGCGGAGATGGTCCCGGGCTACGTTTTCTCAGGTGCAGGAGCGGTTCCCGTCCTTCCGGGGGACAAGATCTTCGCCATCGGCTCTCCGGTGGGCCTGGAAAAGACCCTGACCTCCGGCATCGTGTCCGCACTGGACCGGCGGTTCCTGGAGCTTGGGGATGCCATCCAGGTGGACGTTCCCGTCAACCCCGGCAACAGCGGGGGACCGCTGCTCACCGAGAAGGGGGAGCTCAAGGGCATCGTTTTCGCGGGCCTGGAGCAGTACGAAGGGATCAATTTCGCTGTGTCCTATACGTGGATCGAGAAGGTCCTACCCAGGCTGTACCTGGGAGGGAAGGTGAACTACGGCTGGATGGGAACCGCCCTGACGGAAACCGATGGCGGCTTGGAGATCCTTTATACCGTTCCCGGGGAGCCCGCGGAAAAAGCGGGCCTGGCGGAAGGGGACGTGGTGGAGGCTGTGGGCGGGATCAAGGTCCTGACGCTGCGCGACATCCAGTCCGCGTTCATGGACTTCACGGCGCCCTCGCTCCTCAAAATCACGGTGAAGCGGGGGGATAAGCGCATGGAAGTCCTCCTGTGCCTCTCCCCGAGGCCCGATCAGCCCGTCGAGGCCTGCCTGGAGCGGGACAGCCGCGACGACGTGATCTATCCCCTGTTCGGGATGAAACTCGACCGGATGTCCGGGGGTCCGGGGGACGCCGAATACGTCATCCGGCGCGTGATCCGCGGTTCCGTGGCGGACGAATCCGGCTTCTCCGTAGACGATCCCGTGTCGATCAAGGGCTGGGTGGTGGACCGTGAAAAGAACTACGCGCTGCTGCAGCTCTACGTGAAGAAGAAGAAATCCGGGTTTCTGGAGAGCGTCATCCAGATCGCCACATACCTGGCGACGGACAGCTTTCTTTGAGAATCGGCGCCGGGCCTTCAGGATTCCCGGGTCCGGCGCTTGAGCAGGGTCACCTCGTTGCCCTTGGCGTTGTAGGTGACCGCGTCGAAGTAGATCTTGGTGAGGAACACCCCGCGGCCGCTGAAGGAGAGCAGGTTTCCGGCGGACAGATCGGGCAGGGCCTGCCAGTCGAATCCATTGCCCTCGTCGCGGATCGTCACCTGGAACAGTTCCCTGGACAGGCGTGAAGTGACAGTCACCAACCTGTGGCCCTTCTTGTCGTCCTTCATGCGCTGCGCCACGAGTTCCCCGAACCGGCCGTCCGCTATGGCGCTGCTCTTCTCCTGGAAACTGATCCCGAGGTTGCCGTGCTCGATCGCGTTGGTGATCATCTCCTCGATGCCGATCTTGATGTTGAGGATCTCCGTCTCATTGACAAGGAGGGGCAGCTGGAGGGCGATCTGGTTGATCACCGGCATGTAGGCCGCATCCGTCGTGACCAGCCGGAACACCTTGGTCTCCTCCACGAGGTCGGGGCAGAAGAGCGCGGGTTGTTCGCCGGCCTCCTTGTACTGGGCGATCTTTTCGATCTCCAGCACGAGTTCCTTCATGTTGAACGGTTTCTTGAAGAAGTTGACGGCGCCGCCCTGCAGCGCCTTCAGGAGGATGTCCTCGTTTCCGTAGCCGGTCATCAGGATCACCGACGCGGCCGGATTGATCCTATGGATCTCCTTGAGCAGGGAGAGTCCGTCCATGCGGGGCATCATGATGTCGGAGATCACGATCTCCGGCCGGAGCGTGCGGTACAGCTCGATCGCCTTTTCCCCGTCCGCGGCCTCCAGGGGCTCGAAGCCCTCGCGGGCCAGATACTTGGCCAGGACGGTCCGCAGGGTCTCCCCATCCTCCGCAATGAGGATCTTGCCTTTTCTTTTGGCCTTCTGCGCTTCCACTGTTTCCTCAAGCCGAGAATGCCTTCCCGCGGGACGGCTGTCAAGATGGGCTGGCCCCACCGGGGAGCCGCGTGGTCGTCGATGCGCCGCGAGGTTGTTGATTGCCCAAAGGCCGCGTTTCTGCTACTGTTGCCGATCGCAACATGAACAGTGCCAAGATCCGCAATTTCTGCATCATCGCGCACATCGACCACGGGAAGTCCACGTTAGCGGACCGGTTCATCCAGAAGGCGCGCCTCATCGAGGATCGGAACTTCCATGACCAGATCCTGGACAACATGGACATCGAGAGGGAGCGGGGCATCACGATCAAGTCCCAGGCCGTCTGTATCCCGTACCATTCCAGGGACGGCGGCGATTACATCCTGAACCTGGTCGATACCCCGGGACACGTGGATTTTTCCTACGAGGTCTCCCGTGCCATCTCCTCCTGCGAGGGCGCGATTCTCCTCATCGACGCCACGCAGGGCGTGGAGGCCCAGACCCTGGCCAACATGTACATGGCGCTGGAGCACAACCTCGAGCTGATCCCCGTGATCAACAAGATCGACCTCCCCAGCGCGGACGTGGAGGGGGTGAAAAGACAGATCAACCACGACCTGGGGCTGGACGCGGACGGTACCGTGCTCGTGTCGGCCAAGATGGGCATCGGGATCGAGGACCTGTGCGAGGCGATCGTGCAGCGCATCCCCGCGCCCAAGGAGACGGGGGACGCACCGCTGCAGGCCCTGATCTTCGACTCCCACTACGACTCCTACCGGGGCGTCGTGGTGCACGTACGCGTTTTTTCCGGAAGCATCCGCGCCGGCCAGACGATCCGCTTTTTTTCCAATGGCACGAGCTACAAGGTGGAGGAGACGGGGATTTTCCGCCTGGCCCTGCTCAAGACGGAGAGCCTGGACGCGGGACGGGTCGGCTACCTGATCGCCGGCATCAAGACCGTTTCCGACACCCGCGTCGGCGACACGGTGACGGACCACGAGAGGCCCTGTGCGGCGGCATTGGCCGGCTTCCGTGACGTGAAGCCCGTCGTATTCTCCTCCCTGTATCCCGTGGATGCCAACGACTACGAGGAGCTCGTGGACGCCATCGGGAAGCTGAAGCTCAACGACGCCTCCCTGATCTACGAGAAGGATTCCTCCGTGGCCCTGGGCTACGGCTTCCGCTGCGGCTTCCTGGGGCTGCTGCACCTGGAGATCGTGCAGGAGAGGATCGAGCGCGAGTTCGACCTGGCCATCGTCTTCACGGCACCCTCGGTGCAGTACAGGATCACGGTCCGCGGCGGTGCCGTGCAGCTCGTGGACAATCCGGCCATGTACCCCGATCCGGGGGGCATAGAGGCCGTGGAGGAGCCCTTCATCCGCGCGGCCATCATCACCCCGACGCAGTACGTGGGCAACATCATCACCCTGTGCCTGGAGAAGCGCGGCACGCAGACGGGGATGCAGTACCTTGACGAGAAGCGCGTGGAACTCACCTATGAGATCCCCCTCGCCGAGGTCGTCTTCGATTTTTACGACAGGCTGAAATCCATAAGCCGCGGTTATGCATCCTTCGACTACGAGATCATCGGCTTCCGTCCCACCCACCTCGTCAAGCTGGACATCCTCATCAACGGCAAGGTCGTGGACGCGCTGGCCCAGCTCGTGTTCAAGGAGAATGCCTACGGCAAGGCCCGCATGATCTGCGAGAAGCTGCGCGACGAGATCCCCCGCCAGCAGTTCAAGATCGCCATCCAGGGGGCCATCGGGGGCCAGATCATCGCCCGGGAGACCATCACCCCGTTCCGCAAGGACGTCATCGCCAAGTGCTATGGCGGGGACATCTCGAGAAAACGGAAACTGCTGGAAAAACAGAAGGAAGGCAAGAAGCGGATGAAGATGGTGGGGGACGTGGAGCTGCCCCAGTCCGCCTTCCTCGCCGTGCTCAAGACCTCCGAGGACTAGCCCGGGGCTCCCCATCCGCTCGCCAACCTAGAAAGGCGGGCGGCGTACGCGTTCACGGCGTTTCCAGTGCGTGCGAGGAAGCTTTTCCCGCAGGCGGGGAAATCGTCGAAATCCGGGAAGTGCAGGAACGCGTAGTCCACGGCGGCGAGGGCCTCCTCGTCGCGAGGCTCGAGCGCACTCCCATGCGCTCCCAGGGCATGATCCACGGCCTCGGCGGCCTCCCGCAGGAGCCGGAGCTCCGCAGCCAGGAATCCGCGCGCGCGGCCCGGCTCCGCGGCCGGTTCCTCCACGCGTTCCAGCCATGGCCTGTCGGCAATGTCGGCATAGCCGGCCAGGCGTCCTTCCGCTTCCCGGGGGGAGAGGAGGGAAGCGCCCAGGGGCAATCCCTCCCCGGCGCAGTCCCTCACCCGGACGACTCCCGAAACGATCCGCTCCAGCTGGTCCCTGTAGGACAGGAGCACGGGATCCGTGCGCGTGAGCCCGCCCTGTTTCCCGGGGCGGAACAGGCCGTCGCGGGAGAGTGAGGAAAGGGCCATGGCGTGCCCCATCGGCGCCGTACGCCGGCACCGGGCAAGTCCTGAGAGGTGGGGGGGCGTGCCGCGTGCGTGCGTGCGGTCCGTCGCATGGCTGAAATCCAGCCCGGAAAGCAGGACGTCCCCGCTACCCAGCTCAAGGGCCAGCATGACGGCGGCGACGCCCACGGACCCGAGGGGTGGGATCCTTTTCGGCAGCAGTCCGGCCGCTGCCATCCTGTCGAACAGGGGCAGATCCGCGAAAGCTGAGGAAAAGAAGCGGAGCCGTCCTGCGAACAGGCGCGTGACTGAAGGATGGGACGTCGCGTCACAGAGCAGCATCGTGCGCGAGGTGCCGCGGGGAATGAAGTCCGCCAGGTTGGCGTGCTGGGACTCCAGGGCGACCACGAAATCCGGTTCCAAACCCTGCGCCATGAGGGCCGGGAGCGCCGTGTCCGCGGCCATCAGGACGACCTTGGGGCGCGCCCTGCGCAGGAGCGTCATGCCCGCGTCAAGGGACGGCCCGGCACCGGCCACCCAGATGGGGGATGCGATGCGGAGGCCTTCCAGGGAAGGGCAGGCGGCGGCTTCCGCAAGATTGTCGAAGAGGTTGCGGACCCAGAGGCTTCCCATGTGCATCAGGGTCATGCGGTTGCGCCAGTGGGTGGCGATTTCCCGCTCCAGGCATTCGCGCACTTCACTGTAGAAGGATGCCGCAAGCTGCGCCCCGCCGCACAGCCTCACTTCACGCACGCGCCGGAAGCGGTGCGTCCCCAGGCGGCGCAGCGCGGAGACGGCCGTCCCGGGTTCCTCGGCGCGGACGATGGAGAGGCGTCCGTCGTCGGGCAGGCCCTGGCGCAGGGCGAGGGCCATGAGGCCCCGCTCCCTTTCCACGCAGAGCACGGCGGAGGAGGGGGGGAGCCGGTCCAGGAGCTCCTTGAGCCCGTAGCCCAGGCCCACGGAAGGGACGAATACGAGGGTGTTTGGTTCCGGAAGGAAGGCCCGGACCCTGCGGCATGCGGACTCGACGGGAAGGGATTCGGGGTAGATCCGCCGGCCCCGCAGCGTGACGGTGAACCCCTCCCCGGTATCGCGAAGGAGGGGTTCTTCGTCCATGCCTTAGCGGCCCTTGAGGATGCGGTTGTCGAACACCGCGTCGAAGTTGTTCTTCAGCTTCTTGGGATTGTTCAGCTCGTTCTGCAGATCGGCCTGGATGGCCTGGTTGACGAAGTCCCTGTAGTAGTAGTCTATGGCCGCGTCCTGGTCGGCAGGCGCCTGGCGTTCCCCGGCCAGCTTGAGGACCACGATCTGGTCGTCCAGAACGACGGGGGCGGAGGTCTGATCCTTGGAAAGGGAGAAGGCGCGCTGGAAGAACTCCTCGCTGTATTGCGCGCTGGAAAGCGAGACCGTGTCCGGGATCGTCGTGATGGTTTTATAGCGGATGACGCCGGCGAGGTTCATGGGGAACCATCCTGTGGAGCAGGCCGTGAGCTTTCCGTCCTTCACCGCCTTGTCGAAGCTCGTTTCATTGGCGATGCGGGAGAACTTGCCCGCCTTCTCGTTGAAGTAGTCCTCGACCTTGCCGCGCTCGTAGCGCAGGAGGTAGGAGCGGACGACGTCCAGCGTGGCCGCGTCAGAGAAATCGGGCTGCACGGGTTCCGCGTCGCAGCGCACGATCATCCAGCCGTAGCTGCCTTTCAGGACCTTGCTGTATTCACCGGCTTTCAGCTGGAACAGGCCGTCGGCAAGATCCTTCTTGTCCGCGTCGAAATCGGCCTCGAGGTCGTAGGCGTAGCGCCAACCCATGTCGCCGCCCCTGTCCGCGTATGCGTCCTTGGAATGCGTCTTGGCCAGTTCCTCGAAGCTGGAGGTCTTCTCCGAGAGCTTCTTCGATATCTCCCCGGCCTCCTTCTCGCCCGATTTCACGAAGATCCGGCTCAGCTTCACCTTGCGGAACTTCGCCGTGTTGGCGGAGGCGTACTTGGAGATCTCCTCGACGGGATACTCGGTGAACGGAAACGCGACGAAGGAAAAGCTCCGCTCCGCCCTGGCCATGGCCTTGTACCCGTTCGATTCCGCGTCGCTCGCGTGCTGGGATCCGATGTCGGTGTAGAACTGCGTGGTCTTCATCTGCTCGCGCATCAGCTTGCGCGTGGCGATCCGGTCCGTCAGGGAGACCTTGTTGTAGCGGTCCTCGCTGAACTTGCCGTTCTCGTCCAGGTAGGCGGAATAGGAGACGAGCTTCTTGTCCAGCAGGTCGTCGGAAATCTGCATGCCGGACCGATCCGCCTGCATCAGCGTGGATACGTGAAGAACGGTCTGGTCGAAGGCCTGCTGCCAGATGTAGCGGACCTGCGCCGCCGTCGTTTCCGTATCCCCGGAACGGCGTACCTGCTCCGCGATGTAGTTCTTCTGCTGATCCAAGAAGTTGCCGGGGTAATACGAGATGTCCTTGCCGTCATAAGACCCGAAGACGACGGAGCCCATGGTCTGGAGCTTGCCGGCCACGGGACTGCCGATGAACGTGACGACGATGATGATCAGGACCACGATGCTGAAGCCGTAGAGGACGGGATGGCTCTCGTGCTTCTTCTCAATGCTGTCGGCGACGGTTTCGCCTTTTTTGGCCTGCATCCTTCTGGTTTCTCTCGATGGCATTTTCTTTTCCTTAGCCTGATGGAGATATGGTGTCTCGCGACGAAGGAGAAAATAGCATGGGACCTCTTCCATGTCAATTCATAGTAGGAATCGTTCCATGTCGGTCGATCCACGGATCGTCCCGCGTTCCTTTTTCTCCGCGGCACTTGACAGTTCCCGCACGGGAATGTATATTCGCCTGCAACGGGGGCGTAGCGAAGCTGGTTATCGCGCTGGCCTGTCAAGCCGGAGGCCGCGGGTTCAAGTCCCGTCGCTCCCGTATCTTTTCTTTATCTTTCATATTTACGGGCTGTAGCGCAGATGGTAGCGCGTTCGGTTCGGGACCGAAAGGCCGCTGGTTCAAATCCAGTCAGCCCGACTCCAAATTTAGAAATGTGTATACACCGGATCTTGTTGATAAGAGTTACAAGTATCCGCTTAATCCCGCATTGATTTGATTCATACGCAATATACATGCCCCGCAGCTTGCTGCCTGAATTACGGGACGGACAATGCCTCGCGGCTGCATGGGGGATCGTCTACGGCATTAGCACCGGAGACACTGTGCGCATGGGATCGTCTCGCGTTACAGGATCAATTCCGGGGGGGGAGCGCCGCCTTCCCAGAGCATTCCCTGCTCCTCGGTGAACGGCTTTCCGTACAGGGTCTCGTAAAGAAGGCGGAAATCCTCAGGCGCTATCCGCATGAATTGGGCACCGAAATACGTGGCTTGGGTGTCCTTGAACTTCCTCATGATCCGCGTGCCGACGCCGAAGGACCGTCGACCGATGCGGACCGTCAGGTCCAGTTCCGAATGCACCAGGATCTCCTTGCCGATGTCCTGGGACGGATGGGCGAAGAGGATGCCGGAAGCGCTGAGATCCAGGATAGGGGCTTCGAACCGCCTCTCCTGGCTGGAATCGCTTTTAAAGTAGCCGTTCTGCATCAGGGTCCAGCAGAGGATCTTCGCGAACTGCCAGCTCTGCTCCACGACGTCCTTGGAGATGCGTTCCCGCTTGTCCCCCGTGTTGACCAGATGGATGTATCCGACCAGATACTCGAAATACATGAGGGGGCAGCACAGTTCGGAGAAGATGTCGCTGCGGGTTTTCTCGAAAAGGATGTTGCCCAGCTTGCTGGTGATCAGGTAGGGGGCCAGTCCTTCCGCCTCCTCGAGCTTGATCAAATCCGCCTTCGTGATGATCCTCTCCTCCGGGAACGGGTCCTTCTGCGGCCAATCCTCCTCCGTGGACGGGATCCACAGGCATCGGCCCAACCGGACCAGGACCTTCTCCTCGAAGGTGCGCGGCAGGCGATCCCGGAACATCGGGATCGTGTTCTGGGAGACGTGCGGCGAGAGTTTCTCCCGAAAGCCTTCGACGAGGGCATCGATCCGTCCGGGATTCCGTTCCAATGCCGCCTTCGGGGGGTCTACGGAGCTGAAATGCTCCGTCTTGGGGAAATTCAGCTCCACCTTTTTGCCTTTCAGGGTGAACCAGACCTCGATCTCCCGTTCCGGTTTCACGCGCTCGTACTTCCGTGCCAGATTCTTGTAGACGCCATGGGGATCGACGATCGTGACCCGGTCCGCCTGCTGGGAGAGGATCCGCGAGACGAAGGTGTGGTAGTTGTTCTTCAGGAAAAAAAAGACCCTCACCTCGTCGCCGACCTCGAAACCGGAGAGGTCTCCCTGGACGGACTTCAGGTCGATTTCCCCCTCCCGGACGCCGCAGAAGGCGACGCGGGCCTCCTTCTTGTTGCTGTGGAGGTCCGCGGAAGCCCCCTCGTCCACCAGGGACTTGAAGACGAACTCCTTTTCGATCCTGCCGACAGGCGTTCCCATCAGATCCTCCCGGACGATGCCGTCCGCATCAGAATTAGAACTCGTCCAGCAACCATCGGTACGAGGAGGGAAAGAACTTCTCCTCGCCGGGTGCCTGTTGCTGCGCCAGCGATTCGAAACGTATCTGGATGTCCGAGATCATCCACTGTCTTTCCGACTCGAGGAAGAAAAGCTCCCCGCTCGCGGTTCCCACGGAGCCGAACAGCCGCACGTTCACGCGGAGGCCCGAATCCTCCGTCCGGTTCACGGGTCCCAGCCTGAAGGAAAGGGGCAGGAAACCCCTGTCGATCGCGTCGGCAATGAACCTGGATAGCGCCTCCTTGCGGTCCGGCAGGAGGAGCTCCTCGGCGATCCGGCTTTTCGTCAGGTCCGCGAGGAAGGCCGCTGCCCTCCGCAGTGTTTCCGCGTCCTCCGCCGAAAGCCCTGCCGCGGAAGCACCGGAAAGCGGACCGATGCGGAAATCCTCGGGCAATGCGGCCTTCTTCGGATCGAGGCTGTATAGGGCGAGCAGGCCGCGGTCCCTCTTGGCCACGACGGCTCCGGCCTGGGGCGCCGCATCCTTGGCCAGCGTCAGGGGCTTGCCTGAACCCTGCGCCCCCGGCGGAGGGGGAGCGGTCGTCGGGCTCACGGGATTCGCCGTCGGGGGCGTGGCTTGGGGCGGCTTGGACCCGGGAGCGCCCTTCGCGCAGGATGCGAGCAGGGATGCCATGATCAGGACCGCCAGGATCCGAAAAGGTCCATATTGCACGTTTTTTTCTACCAGATGCGCTCCATTCCGTCAAAGGGGTTGCGCAGGATCGCGGAATCCCCGTAAAGTAGGCGGATCGCCATGACGGAAAAGGAAACCATCCTCGAGCACCTGGACAACGAATACACGGAGCCCGTGAGGGATCCCGTCTGGGGCAACATCGGCCTGTCGCGGGCCATGCTGCGCCTCGTGGAGTCGCCCGAGTTCCAGAAACTGGCCCGCATCCGGCAGTTGGGTCCGACCAGCCTCGTCTACCCGGGCGCCACGCACACCCGCCTGAGCCATAGCCTGGGCGTCTTCCATATCTCACGGCGCATGATCGGTGTCCTCGTGCGCCGCGGTACGGGCCCATCGGTCAACCTGGAGGGCGTGAAGGCGTTCCTGTGCGCCGCCCTGCTTCACGACATCGGCCACTTTCCCTACGCCCATTCCTTCAAGGACCTTGCCGTGGAGCGCCACGAGACCCTGATGGCGCGCCTGGTGACCGGCGGAAACCTCGGCAAGGTCATCCGCAGGGAACTCGGCGTCGAGCCGGACGCGGTGGCCGCCATCGTGGACCAACGCTGGCCCTATCGGGGGGTCGTGGACGTGGGTTTTTTCCGGGGCATACTCTCCGGCGTCGTGGATCCCGACAAGCTGGATTACCTGAACCGGGACGCCTACTTCTGCGGCGTGCCCTACGGGATCCAGGACGTGGACTTCGTCCTGGAGGAGGTCTACCCGCATCCAGAACGCAGCGTGGCGATCAGCCGCAAGGGGCTAACGGCCCTGGAAAACGTCCTGTTCTCCAAGTACCTGATGTACAAGACCGTCTATTGGCACAAGACGGTGCGGATCGCCACGGCCATGATCAAGAAGGCCGTGACGCTCGCCCTGCGCGACGGGGCCATCCGCAAGGAGGACCTGTACTGGCTGGACGACGAGGAGTTCTTTGCCCGTTTTACGCGGGACAAGCACCCCGCCTTCCGCCTGGTGGAGGACGTGAAGGAGCGCAGGCTCTACAAGCAGGTCCGCCGGGTGAGTTTCAACGAGGAGGATCCCTGGCACCGCGATCTGGAGGACCATGCCCGTAGGATCGAGGCCGAGGAGGCGCTGGCCCGGGAGGTCGGGCACCGGCTGGGCCGGAGGCTTCCCGTGGGGGCCGTGATCATCGATGTGCCGGAACGGACGCCGTTCGAGATCGACCTTCCCGTCATCGATCCCGCCACGGGTGCGGCCGTGCCCCAGCGGGAAGCGGTCACCGTGTTCCGGGACCGGGAACGTGAGGACTTCCCTGCCGCGATCCGAAGCATTTCCGTCAATGCCCTGCGCGACGAGGAGGTGCTCGATGCGCTGGCCACCCTGGAGCCGGGGAGTCTGCCTTGGGCACGTTGATCGGAGAGAATCCGGCAGACACCAGGCCTTTGGAACGCTTCTGCCACAGCGTGGGCCGCGGCATCAACCGCTTCGACATGATCCGCGACGGGGACCGGATCCTGCTCGCCGTGTCGGGAGGAAAAGATTCCATCGCGCTCAGCCTGGCCCTGGTTGCGCGCAAGAGATGGGTGCCCATCGACTATCACCTGGAAGCCTTGCAGATCGAGTGGAAGGAGTATCCCTACACGGAGGGGGAAAAGGCGGCCGTGGACGCGTTTTTCTCCCGTATCGGCGTCCCCCTCAAACGGGTGAGCGCGACGATCCATCCGCCCACGTTCCACAAGGAGTTCAGCTGCTACCAATGCGCGCGCAACAGGAAGCGGATCCTTTTCGACCATGCGGCGGAAATCGGCGCGACCAAGGTCGCCGTGGGCCATCACATGGACGACATCGCGGAGACCACGATGATCAACCTGTTCTTCCGGGGCGAGTTCTCCACGATGATGCCGGTCCAGGAGTTCTTCGGCGGCAAGCTGCACATCATCCGACCGCTCTGCGAGGTGCGTGAGGCGGAGGTGCGGCGGATCTGCCGGCGGCTGGGACTGCCGTCGCTGCCCAACAAGTGCCCGCGCGCGGACAAGAATCAGCGCGTGTTGATGAAGGAGATCCTCCGCATGGTCTCCCACGTGGACAAGCACGCGGTCTCGAACATCTACGGCGCGCCTTGGAGGATCAATCGCGAATACCTGCCCACGGACCTTGATGGAAGCTCCGATGCGCTACGCGGTGATCAGTGACGTGCATTCCAACCACGAAGCCTTGACCGCGGTCCTCGGCGCGGCGCGGGAGCAGGGCGTGGAGTCCTTCCTGTTCCTCGGCGATCTGGTGGGCTACAATGCGGACCCGGATGCCTGCGCGGATACCCTGTCCGGCCTGCCCCTGGCTGGCTCGGTGCGGGGAAACCACGACAAGGCCGTCTCCGGCCTCATGGACCTGTCCTGGTTCAACCACTGGGCCCGGACGGCCGCACTCTGGACCCGCGGGCATGCCGCCCCGCGTACCATGGCGCAGATCACCGCCCTGGCGTGCGGGCCCGCGTCCGTCGGGGAGGGCAGCCTGATCTGCCACGGCGCCCCGATGGACGAGGACGCCTATATCCCCAGCCAAGAGGATCCCGGCGACTGCATCCGGTTCCTGGAGAGGGAGTTCCCCGCCATCCATGTCTGTTTCTTCGGCCATACCCATGTCGCAGGGGGATGGAGTTCGACCGGCCGCCTCCTTGACTGCGGCTCCGGGATCATCCTGGAGCCGGACCGCAGGTACCTGATCAACCCCGGTTCGGTGGGCCAACCGCGTGATGGCAATCCAAGGGCATCTTTTGGTATATTGGATACCGGGAGGGGAACATACAGGAATCTCAGGATTGCCTACGACGTGGAGACGGTCCAGAGGAAGGTCCTTGCAGCCGGATTACCGCGGGAGCTGGCGGATCGGCTGGCGCGGGGCCGATGAACCGTCGGATGTTCTGCATAGGGGAGGGAATCGAAGGATGAAATCGCAAGTGATGGAGGAGAGGATCCGGCGCGTCAACGTCCTCTTCCACGAGATGGACTACCGCCTCGTGGAGGACGAACGGTCGCACGAATCGTATTCCGCGACCTTCGAGAACGGCGAAGGCTTCCAGGCGGGACTTCTCATCGACCGCGGGAGCCGCTTCCTCGAGGTCGCCTACACCTTCAGCTTTTCCCCCGTTTTCTCCGGCTATCTGCGCGACAAGCTGGAGGAGATGCTGAAGATCTGCTATGAGTTCGGCTGTTATACCAGTCTCCAGAAGACGAAAAGCGAGGTTTCCTTCTCCGTGTTCATCAAGGAGTACTACTCGGGGCTCACCTACTATTCGCTGCGCGACAACCTCAGGGACTTCCGGAGGTGCGTCGCCACCCTTACCGACCTCCTGGAGATCGACAGGAAGGAGCGGGAAGGGAAGGAGGAAAAAACGAATTGACGGTCCATAACTACGTCGAAGACGATGTCCTCGCGCTCGTAGAGTCCGTCTTTTCCTCGGAGGAGGGGAAGGAGCGGAGCGAGTTCTGCACCTGCCCCAACTGCCAGGCCGACGTGGCCTGCTTCGTGCTCAACCGCACGCCGACGTCCTACATGACCTCCAGCCGGGGCCTCACCAGGCGGGAACTGGATTATCCGGGCAAGCTGCAGCGCGAGGCGGACCTCGCCGCCCTCGTGCGGGAAGGCATGGAACGGGTGCGCCTCGCGCGTCGGCCCCATGAAGGGGATCGGGCCGCCGAGGCTCCGACGGGCGCCTTCTTCAATTTTCCCCAGATCGTGGGGCGCCTGTTCCACAGCGCGACCTTCGCTCCCGTCACCGAAGTCACGGTTTCCCTCCTTCTGGGCAGGGAGGCGGCCGCCATGGTGGACGGGCGCTGGCGCAATCCCTACCGGATCGAACCCCAGACGGCCGGGGCCTTCTCCTTCTGGCCCAGGCCGGTCTCCTCCATGGCGGCGGGCGTCCACAGGTCCTTCGACCTGGGCGTAACCGTGGACGCGAAGGGCTTCCGGCCGTTGCGCCATTTTTTCTGCCTCCCCCTCGCTTCCGAGGAGGGATGGCTGCGCTACGGGGAGGGAAGCCGCATCCATTGCCTGGATGACCTGTTCCTGATCCCCGAAGGGTAGGACTCCTAGTAGAACTCCGAGATGATCTCCGTGTCTAGGAGCCTTCCGGGACTCTCTTTTTCCACGAGGGCGAGGGCCTTTTGGAGCACGGATTCACCGAACACCTTGGAGTTCGATACCATGGCAGCGCCGATCTGCGCATAGTGGAGGGAATCGAGCAGATCCACCTCGGCCACGGAGAGCCGGAACTTCCTCTGCAGCTTCCCTTTCAGGGACGTGACGATGCTGCGCTTCTCCTTGATCGATTCGATGGGCGGCAGCTCGATGCGGAACTGGATGAGCGAGACGACCATGGTGCGGGTTCCCCGCTCTATTCCCGCGAGGCGGGAGACCGGCCGTCCTGTCCGGCGAGGTACCTCTCGTTGTAGGCCCTGGCCAGCCTGAAGACGTCGTCGCCCGCCAGATCCCTCGGGATGGCCACCGGACGCCGGAAGCGCCGTTCCTCGAAGCCCCGGCGCATCGTGACGATGGGGTCCGTGACGGTGGCCGCGAAATACGGGCTGTAGAGGAACAGGATGGCCAGCGTGAGGAGCACGATGGCCAGGAACCACGTCAGGCTGGTCTGGGCCAGGTCCTGCAGGTAGGGCTGTTCGTCGAAGAACGCCTCGGTCCGACCGAACTTCAGGTATCCGTAGTCCCCCGGAAGGTAGCGGTCCGCGTAATAGGGATTCGTATGCCTCGAATAGAGCGTGGCGCCGTCCGACTTCACGATCAGCAGCGACGGTTCCGTCCGCGCCAGGTCTTCCACCGCCTTCGCGAGTTCCGCGTTCCCCGTGGCGTTTTCGATGAGGGCGGCCGCGGCCCTCTGCCGCTCGAAGAAGACGGCCCCGGTCCCGGCGCCGCCCGTCGTTTCCCCCAGGACCGTGACGAGGGTCAGCCAGAATACCATGACGGATACGGTGAGGGACGTGATGCGCGCGATGTGCCTTTGGGCCATGGGGGACTGCACGTAGCGGACGCGGCGGAAGACCTTGAGGATCCGCAGGAGACGCAGGATGCGCAGGAGACGCAGGATGCGCACGGTACGGATCGCCTTCACGATTTTAAGCATGTTCATGGCCCTGCCGACGCCCAGGAGGCCGATGCCGGAGAACAGTCCAAGGCATTGGGGACCGGATTGGAGCAGCAGAAGCGGTACGGAAGCGAGGAAATCCACCCACCCCCGTTCGGCGTACAGGTAGTGGAAAAAGCCGCCTCTTCGCAGCGAAAAGGCGGAACGGACAAGGAACTCCACCGTGAAGAACAGGTCGAACAGCAGCCCAGCCAGTGCCAGGCCCTTCCTGGAGTCCGCGTTCCAGCCGCCAAGGACGGCAAGATCGTCCACGAAGGTGTAGACGAGGGCCAGGAGGATGGCCACGATGACCAGGGATTCGAAGAACTCGCCGGCTCGTTTCTTCATATAAGAAGAATTTCGGCCTTTCCCGTCTATAAATCCACCGTCGGACCATGCACGGGGGGCTGCAGGCCGTCGAACAGTCCCGATCCGGGCCCTTTCGTATATACAGGAAACGGATTTTCATGGACAATCGGAAACCGGTGAAGACGTCGTCCGCGCTGGCACTTGGACTCCTGCTGCTGCCTCTCGCCACGGTGTTCTCGGCGCCCGAGGAAAGCCTCGATCCCGGTGAGGTCGTCGCGTCCGAGGAGGCACCCGAATACCTGTTCCAATACAGGATCGGAGACTCCGAGGTCGGCTTCGATCTGGTGGGATCCTGGACGGCCACGCTCACGGCGGGTGCCGGGCTCCTCTATGGTCCGGACGCGACCCTGGATTTCCTGGACACCATGGACGACATCACCCCCGGAATCGTGTTCTCCCAGTCGCCGGACATCACGGCTTCGGTGACCATCCAGAAGAAGTTTTTCCTCGACGTCTCGGCCAGCGCCACGGCAGCCATCAGTTCCCTTCTGATGGGGTACCGGGGCGACGAAAGCGATGCCGTCCAGCACCTCCTCATCGGTACGCGCGGGATCAAGGCGGAGCCTTCGGCCTTCCTGGAGATCCCGGAGCAGGGCGCCACTTCCTTCGGCGTTTCCGCGCTCATCCATGCAGGCACCGCCTCCCATGAGGGGCTCCTGCGCTGGGATTCCCATGACTCGCAGAAGAAAATCTTCCTGGGGCAAAACGAGTATACGGAGGAGCGGATCCAGCCGGGAGACTTCATCCAGGGGCGGTTTTTCTTCCTTCCTGACGAATCCGTCGAGGATCTGACGGTGTTCCTGGAGGACGTGGACGGCACCTATACGGGATCCGACGGCCTGACCTACCGGGAAGCCGATTACGACGACGTGGAGCTGGACAGCGAGGCAGGCCTCGTATCCCTGAAGGATTCCTTCTCGGGCCGGATTCTGGTCTGGTACACGAAGGGGAGCGCCTCCGTGGGGGATTCCTCGCTGGGAGAAGGGGCGCTCCCGGACGTCTCCCAGGGATGGCGCGACCTTTCGGCGGATCCCGTCGACTTCTCCTGGACATCGGGTGAATACCTGGGAAAAACCATGCTGGAACGGCGGATCGCAGTGGGGGGCATCGGCCACTGCCTGATGCTCTGGGAACCAGGGGATTCCTCGCCGTTCCAGATCTGCGGCTCCTATGCCTCCTCCACGCAGATCCCGACGACGACGGGATGCTTCTACTATGGATTCGAGGCCAAGGATGTCGGTGCCGTGATCCCCACGGGGATCACGTTCCAGTCGGCATCCGACGGATGGCGGTTGGATGCCTACGCGGCCTCGGGTTCCAGACGGCTTTTCGCCAACGCCTGGCCATTGCCGGATGCGGACGGATCGATCTACGGGAAGACGGGGAAGGCGGCCGTGCAGGTGGCCGACTATCAGATCCTCACCCAGATCCTGACCCCCGTGGACGAGTACGTGCTCGATTCGGACCTCGTGCCCGGATCGGTCACGGTGTTGCGCAATGGGTTCACGGAAACCCGTTTCGAGGTCGACTATGACACGGGAGTCCTCACCTTCCTCACCACGATCCTGGCCACGGACCGGCTGGAGGTCCATTACAGGAAGTCGGCGTCCACCACCACGGGGGGGGATCTCCTGTTCACCTGGACGGACAGGATCGCGGTCTCCGACCTGCTCTCCCTGGCCGTATATGCCGGGGTGCGATGGAACCTGAATGCCGCCACCTATTCCGAGGAGGCTAATGCCAGCACGGGCGTCGTCATTGGGGGAGGACACGCGGAGGGGAGTATGGGGGGCTTCTCCTGGTCCGCCGATGCTGCCGTGGCGGTCACGGATCCGGATACCACCGGCTACCTGCGGCTTTTCGGCATGGAGGGCCTATCCTACGATCTCGACCTGGACGAGGACTCCCAGGTTCCCGCTTCCCCTCCCGTGGACAGCGGGATCTCCGCCCTGGCCGGCCTGAACCAGGAGAACAGGGGAAAGCTCTTCTACAAGAACTACAGGGAGTACGATGTCTTCGGCGCCTCCACCCTCATGCCGATCAGCTGGAGCGGATTCGCGACGGTCCCGTACGCGGACGGCGGATGGATGGGCCCCTACCTGGTCCTGGGGAGTTCCGGGGGCGGGGAAACCGGTTCGAGCCTCGTGCTGGACTACTCCCTCGACTCCGACAGGGACTGGGTGGGATTCCAGGTCCCGCTGGCCGACGAGACGGACCTGTCCGGCACGGAGGCGGTCACCGTCTCCTACTACGGCGAGGTGGACGGAACCTGCCGGCTCTACATCCAGGCAGGGGCCATTGACGAGGATATCGACGGCAGCGGCGTGATCGCGGCGGAATCCTCGACCACGTCGACGGGATACGACTTCGTCGATCTGGCCAATGGCGTGACGCTTCTAGTCGGGGCGGGTCCCCGGGGCACGGGAAACGGCATCCAGGATTCCAAGGATGCCAACGGCAACGGGATCCTCGACATCGAGCGTTCCGCCGGGATCGTCACGATCGCCGGGCCGACCTTCTCCCCCGGGGACACGGCGGGATGGAACTCGGTGAGCTATGCGCTCAGCGATTCCGAGCGGGCCCTGCTCGCCGACTGTCGGGCGGTCCGCATCCTGATCGTCCGCGTGGGATCCGGGGCGGTCACGGGCAAGGTGCGGCTCGATTCGGTCCGCTTCGACGGCGCCGCTTTCGTCGCGGCCGCCGATTCGGGAAGCACGACCGCGACGGTCACGCTCAAGGACGTGGACGAGGATTTCTGCGCGGCGGCAGCCCTCTCGGGAAACGACCTGGAAACCGCCTTCCCCACGGTGGCCGACGTGTTCCATCCGGACGACGATGCGCAGGAGGTCCTGGAGATCTCCTGGGCCGGCGTGACGGACCATTGGACGGCCAAGGCCGATTTCAGCGGCGGAACGGAAGGGGCCTTCTACGACGAACTGGTCTTCTACCTGCGGATGGTGACCTGCGACTACGATTCCGACGCCAGGATACGCGTCACGTTCCTCGACACCGACGGAATGGGCTTCCATTGGGAGGAGGACCTCGCGGTCCTCGCGGCCAGCACCGATTGGCAGGAGGTGCGCATCAGCCGATCGGAGCTGGCTGCCTACCTCAACGACATCAAGCTTTCCTCGGTGCCATCCTGGGATACCGGCGCCGGCTCCCTCAGCCGGTTCACCCTCAAGGTCTCCGGTTCCGAGAACGGGGTCATGATCCTGGACGAGGTGCATCTGGCGGAACCGCAGATCACGGTGGGGGCTGCCGTCGCGGCCAGGGCCGCCTACAAGCAGGACGGCACCATCCTCGCGGCGGGCGACGTCGCCCTCCTTTCCAATCTGAGCGCGGAAGGCGAGGTCCGTTTCACGAGCGCTGGATTCACCTCGCTGTACGGTACGCCCGCCACGGACATGGACCTGCTCGCCCGCGTGGAGACGGAAGCAGACCTGCCCGGCTCCCACGCCGCGTTCCATCTCCAGTTCCGTGAAACGGAGGCGGATACGGATTTGGCGGGCGGGCATTCCATTTTAGTGAACCGGCTGCCGTTTCCCTTGAGTTTTTCCGACGTGTTTTCCCTGTCCTGGCTGGGGGATCTTTCGCGCAAGAACACGCTGGAAGGCGTCGTGGGAGGGGTTCTCAAGCTGTCGGCGGACGCGGAGGCGTCTTCGGAATCCGGGGTTCTCACGCAGGAATGGGTCGGAAGCCTCGGTTTCTCCCCGCTCCCCCAGGTGGGCCTTACCGCCAAGCTTGAGGGAAGCCAGTCGTCGGACGGTTGGAGCGCGTCCACGGAGTGGTACGGCGCCCAGTGGATCCTGGACTACGGCCTCCTGGTTCCCTGGACGGAAGGCACGGACACGGAACGGCTGGGAGACCTGGAGCTGGCGCTCAAGGCCGGTACGGAAGTCGTGAGACTGGAGGCCACGGCTTGCCTGGACGTGGAAGGCACGGACTATACGGATACGACGAGGGAGCAGACGTCGACGACCAGCCTGAAAGTGTCTCTTCCCGTCACCCTGCCCATTGTGGAACTGGGCGGCGTCACCGTCGGCTTTTCCTACGAGCGGGAACTCAGCCTGACCTCCACGGAAACCGCCGGAGTTCCCTTTTTGACGGAGGCGGAAAGCGCCTGGAACCTCCTGGGCGCGCATACGTATCTCTGGACGGAGATCCCGTTCGTGGAGATCCTTCTGGATCCAGCCTCGGAAATCCTGCCCCTATGGTCCGGCTTCGGATATGGGAGCTATAAGCCGGAAGCGAGTCTCTCCTTCACGAAAGGCTTCGGATCCAGGCTCCTGGATCTCCTGATCCCCTCCCAGATCGACATCGGGATCGGACGGGTGCTGGAAAAGGAATCGGATCTCTCGGATTCCGAGCTCGTCATCGAGGGGACGCTCTCGACCAAGGCCCTCAACCTTTTCGGGGCGCTCGGCTCCATGCGGACGCTTCCCTTCTATAGGACCGACGAATTCGGTTGGGGTCTGGTCGCCCAATGGGAAGGCCTGACCTTCGAGTCCCTGACCTGGAGCAAGGCCGTCGCCACGCTGTCCCTGAGTTTCCTCGGTTTCCACGAGGAGAGCCTGGGCCTGGAAGATCAGTTCCAATGGAACGCGGAAGAGGATCCCTACTGGATCGACACGGCCAAAGCGGTCTACGGCTGGACGCAGCGTCCTGACGGAGGCCTGTCGTTCCTGCCCCTGCTGCCCCAGAGGATTTCCGCCAAGGGATACGTCGGGCATTCGGAATCCCTCAAGGTCGTTTCCCGCATGGATTCCTCCGGGGATCCCTATCATCCGCTGACACTGTCCCTGGTGCACTCGACCTCCTTCGTTTTTCCCGATTTCGGGACTTTCAAGGCCTCCGCCACGCTTTCCGGCGACATCGAGGACGAGGGGAGCGCCGCTTACATCTTCCGTGCAGGACTGTCCGTGTCCCTGGAAGCCAAGTTGAGCATCTGATTGTAATCTCGGGGTTCATGGAGTATAATATTTTACTATCAACCGGTTCGTGCCGTCCGCGGGACGGGAATCGAAGGAGGATTCTATGCTCTCTGCCTGGAAGCGCTGTTTTATCATCATGGCCCTGTCTGCTTCGATCTGCATTCCCCTTGCCGCGGAAACCGCGAGCGCCGATTCCCTTTTGGGGACGCTCGCGCTGAACATCGGTGTGCAGCAGTTTACGGATCCGGTGCTGTCCTCAGGCCTGACAAACCCGGTTTCCTACCAGTCCCTCGGGCTTTCCCCTGACCTCGACTTTGGACCTTTCGGCGTCGGGATGGACCTCACCATCAATTACAGGTTCCAGGACGGAAGCCCCGTGATCCGCCAGTGGGACTGGTGGCCCCAGGATCCGACCGTCCAGAGCGTGGCTGAGCTGTGGCTTTCCAAGTTCACCTACGTCCGGTGGGGGAAGAAGGGGGAACCGCTGTTCGTGAAACTCGGCCAGATCGACGACGGATCGCTGGGCAACGGATTCATCATGAGCGGCTACGCGAACACCTGCTTCGTCCCGGACAGGATCCTGTTCGGCATGAGCCTGGACTTCGACGCGGCGCTTTTCAACTTTCCCTATGTCGGATTCGAGTCCTTCATCGGCAACCTGACCCAGTTCGACGTCATCGGAGGCCGTCTTTATGTGCGGCCCTTGATGCTCCTGAACATCCCGATCCTGAAGGACCTCCAGGTGGGCGGCACCATCGTTGCGGACACCAAGCCGCTTCTCTATACCTCCACGGTCGCCACGACGGGCACCGGAACGGCGGTCGCCGTCTATGGCGGTGACCTGCGCCTGCCCATCGTCGGCCTGCCCGTCTTCTCCCTGACCGCCTTCGGGGACATGGCCACAATCGCGGGCAAGAGCCTGGGCGGCATGATCGGCGCCGGCGGCAAGCTGTTCGGAATCATGAGCTACGGTGCCCAGATGCGCGTCATGGGGGAGACGTTCATTCCCAGCTACTTCGACGCCACCTACGACCTGTACAGGGACAATCGGTACGAGACCGCCGTCAATGGAACGGGAACCGGCCTGATCGCGGGATACTACGGCAGCGCGGGCTTCTCCCTGCTGGATGAGAAAATCGTCTTCAATGCTTCGGTTTCCGGGCCCATCAACCCCACGTCGGACACGACGAACACCAACAACTACCCGCACCTGAAAGGCGTGTTCCTCGTGAAGGAAGGGCTCCTGTCCGGGCTGTCCTTCACGGGCAGCTACGACAAGCAGTTCATCACGAGCTGGGCGGACCTGATCAGCGCGGCCAACGCGGCCATCCAGGCGAAGCTCAACTACAAGACGGGTCCGGCGGTGCTCTCCTTCGTCTACAAGATCGTATATGACCCGACCAATACTCCCGCCTGGGAGATCACCTCCGGCCTGGAGAGCTCGATCCAGCTGTTCTGAGGAACCCACAAGGGAAATGGAGGCTATCATGAAGAGGATTTGCATTGCGGCGGCACTGATCTCGGTCCTGCTGCTTCCGACGTCCGTATTCGCCCAGGCGGGCAAGACGGCCGCCCCGACCGTCATCCTCGCCTACTATGAGGACGCGAGCGGCGTCATGGCCGTGAAGGACGACAAGGGCGCCGACGTGGACCTCGTGGAAGGGCTCAGGCTCCAGAAGGGCTGGACCCTGATCACCGACAAGGGGGACCTCGCGGAACTGAAGCTGGATCCCAACGGCACCATCGTGAAGATCTCCCAGAAGACGAACTTCAAGATCGAGTCCCTCCAGGGCAGCGGCTCGGACGACAAGAACGCCTTCAGCGTGGCGCTCGGCAAGATCCGCACCGTGGCCGGGAAGGCAACCGGAAACGAGAAGTACACCTTCAAGGGCAGCTCGGCGGTCTGCGGCGTCCGCGGAACCGATTTCGGCATGGAGGTGAATCCGGGAACGTCGGAGACGGCCTTCGTGTTCGACGGACTCATCGACTATACCAAGCTGGATTCCGGGGAGGTCATCGAGATCGGCAAGGGCATGATCGCCGACGCCATGGCGGCGGTGTTCCAGGCCGCCCAGATGACGGAAGCGATGATCCAGGAGCTGAAGAAGGACATCGAGTTCCAGAAGCTCAATCCCTCTGACGTCCCGGGCCATGCGGCGGCCCCGGCCCCCCAAACGGCGGCAGCGTCCAGCGGGGACGCCGTCGCGGCGGCGCCCAAGCCGACGGAACCCGCTGCAGCAGCAGCGCCCGCGGCCGCAACGCCCGCCAAGGACGATTTCATGGCCCCGATCATCGCGAAACTGAAGGAGATCATCGGCCTGGAGATCGGCTCCATCACCATCGGGGACGTGACCTATTCCAAGGCGGTGGCACAGCCCGTCATCGACCTCGGCAAGTTCAAGGCCGCCTTCTACCTGCCCATCATCTACAGCGGCGACATGTTCGACGCCAGCGACTGGTACAAGCCCGAAGGCAACAATGAGTGGAGCTTCGGCACCGACGTGACCCGCACGGCGGCCATGAGCGACCTGGACTACGTGCTGGCCATCACCAAGGACGCCGCGAGCGACGTGTTCCTCAAGATCCGCTACATCGAATGGGGGGACAACCGCGATCCCATCTTCTTCAAGCTGGGAAACCTGAGCGACATCACCATCGGCCACGGCCTGATCATGAGGGACTTCGCGAATGACGCGGACTTCCCCTCCATCCGCCGACTCGGCCTCAACCTGGGCCTGGACATGACCCAGTGGGGCTTCGAGGCGATGGCCAATGACGTTTCCGCCTCCTGGCCGTGGGACATCGTGGGCGGCCGCGTGTATATACGGCCCGCCGCACCCGCCTTCAAGCTGGCCTTCGGAGCCTCCATGGTGGCGGATCTGAATCCCGCCAAGAACCTGGATACCGCGACGGCGGCTTTGATGGGCAACCCGATGTTCCTGAATCCGGGACTCGATCTGGACCTGCCGATCATCGAGACGGACCCCTTCAGCATCATTGCCTTCACAGACGGCTCCCTCATGATGCCCCTGTTCACCACGACCCCCGACGCGGCCTATATGACCTCGACCTTCGGCCGCAGCGCATCCAACCCGATCGCCGCGGGCCTGATGCTTGACGCCTTCTGGCAGCCGAACAACTCCATCCCGCTGAAGAACTGGGGCGTAGCGGCGGGCCTTATGGGCAACGTCCTGATCGCGGACTGGCGCCTGGAGTTCCGCGATTACACGGGGTTCTTCAAGCCGCAGTTCTACAGCACCGGCTACGAACTCCTGCGCACCCAGTACCTCTATGAAATGCTCACTTACCTGGCCAATCCCACATCCTCCACCTACGACGTGCAGACCATGGGCATCTACGGGGAAGGCGGATTCAAGATCAGCAAGGCCGTGGACTTCACGATGAGCTATTTCTGGCCCTGGACCTGGGAGTCGGGCAGTCTCGTGACGGATGATACGGACCGATTCACGTTGAAACTGGACCTGTACAAAGGGTTGATTCCGATCCCCTACGCGAAGGACGCGGCCATCTCCCTCAGCTATGAGCGCACCAAGTTCGTCACGCCGTACGTGTACTATGCCCAGAAGAACGGGACGCTGACAGGGGCGCCTGCCTTCAGCCTCGTGGACGCCAACACCGTCGTTTCGGCCGAAGTGAGCTACACGGCGGCCTCCATGCTGGACATCGTGGTGCTCTACTCCGCGGTGGCGGAACGCGACTCTTCCGGCAACGTAGTCTACGACACGGCCACCACGAGCACGGACCCGTTGGCCAAGTATCTTCCCAAGATGACATCGAGCATCAGCATCGAGACACGGATCCATTTCTAGGATCCATGGAAGAAGCCAAGACGTCCCGGAGGATCAGGATCCTCCGGGACGACGTTTCCCGAAAGATAGCGGCCGGCGAGGTAATCGACCGGCCGTTTTCCATTGTACGGGAGGCGCTGGACAACAGCCTGGACGCCCATGCGCGCTCCATCGACCTGTTCTTGGAGGCCGGCGGCCTTTCCAGGATCCGCGTGGCGGACGACGGCGACGGGATCCGGGCCGAAGACCTCGCGGTGTGCGGGGAAGCTCACGCCACCTCTAAAATCGAATCGGAAAACGACCTTCTGTCCGTGCGGAGCCTGGGTTTCCGCGGAGAAGCCCTTGCCAGCATCGCTTCCTGCGCCCGCCTGGAGATCGTGAGCGCGGTAGAAGACGGCAAGGCCTGGAGACTCCTGATTCAGGGTGGAAAACGCCTCGCCCTTGAAGCCAGTCAGGGGCGGAAGGGCACGCGGATGGACGTTTCCGAACTGTTCTACAACTACCCGGCGAGGCGAAAGTTCCTGAAGGGGGCATCCTCGGAGACGGCTCTCTGCAGGTCCGCGTTCCTGGATCACGCCGTGGCCTTCCCGCAGACCTCCTTCCGTCTCGTACAGGACGGGACCCTGAAGTTCTTTTACCCCGCCGGGACGCACCTGGAGCGGGTGATCCAGGCATATGGGGATGGAAGGTCCCTTCCCATGACGGCGTTGGAAGGCGCTGGAAAAGGATTCTCCTTCCTCATCGCGGCTTCGGATTCGGGCGTGACGAGGAAGGACAGGAAGCTGCTCCAGGTTTTCGTCAATGGCAGGCGCGTCTGGGAGTACTCCCTCGTGCAGGCCATGGAGTACGGATACGCGGGTTCCATGCCCGGAGGCAGCCTCCCGGTGGCGTTCCTGTTCCTTACTGTCGATCCTTCATTGGTCGACTTCAATATCCACCCCGCCAAGAAGGAGGTCCGCCTCCGGGTCCTGGCGGAGATCCGCCACGCTGTCATCGACGCGCTGCGGACGCATCTGGGAAGGATTTCCCCGATTGCGGGTTGGAGCACACAGGACCATACGGACGGGAATGCGGTCCGTTTCACGACACCGGGGCAGGGACGCCACGCCCTTCCGACCGAGGTCCATCACGAAGTCCACGAAGAATGCCTGCGCTTCCCTTCCGCGTCGCGGGAGGAGGAGGCGCCGGTCGTCATCGTCGCGGGATCGTCAGGTCCCTCCATGCCCTTCCGGTATCTGGGGCAGGCCTTCGGGGTATTCCTGGTCGTGGAACACGGGGACAGGCTCCTGTTCCTGGATCAGCACGCCGCCCATGAAAGGATACGCTTCGACAGGATCCTCGCTTCGCGGCCCGCCGTCCAGGAACTCCTCATCCCCATCGTCTTCGATGCGTCGCAAGAAGATGCGGACAGGATAGGGCACTGGATTCCTGGATTGAAAGAGTTCGGGGTGGGAATCGAAGAATCGGGAGGCGGAAGTTTCCAGATTTCAAGGCTGCGGGATGACCTTCTGCCCTTTGGGGAAGCGGATCTCGTGGAGACGTTGCAGGGATTCCGAGGAGGCGTGGAAAAACTCGTCAGGCAGATCGCCGCGAGGGCGGCCTGTCACGGGGCCGTCAAGGAAGGGGAGGCCGTGGACGGCGACACGGCCAGACGGCTGATCGCGGAAGCCCTGCGGCTGCCTGATGCGCGCTGCCCGCACGGCAGACCCGTCTGGACGGAGATCGGGAAGGATCAACTGTACAAGCGGGTGGAACGGATCTGAGGGAAACGATTTACTGGAGCTTCGCCAAAAGGCTCTCCACTTCCGCCTTCTTCGCGTACCTGGGATTCTTTTCCATCAGTTTATTGAGCAGGTTCTTCGCCTCGGCCTTGGCGTCGGTTTTCACGTAGACCAGCGCCAGCTGGTAATAGGCGTCCCAGTACGTGGGATCGATGCGGATGAGATCCGACAGTGTCTTCTGCGCATCTGCCAGCTGGTTCAATTCCAGGAAGGCGAGGCTCAGGTTGTATCGTGCGATCTTCAGGTCCGGCTTGATGGAAAGCGCCTTCTGCAGATGCGTGATGCTGTCCTGGAAGAGTCCCTTGTGCAGGTAGACATTGCCCAAGTTGTTGTGAAGCTCCGAGGAGGAGCGGTCATTGTCGTCCAATCCCAAGGCCAGGGTGAGGATCGGCAGGGCCTTCTCGTAGAGGCCGCGACTGTCGTAGAGGCCGCCCAGATTGACGAGGGGAGGAGAGTACTTGGCGTCCTTCTGGATGGCGAGGGAGTAGTATTTGATGGCCTCGTCGAGCTTTCCCAGTTTTTCCTGGGTCAGCCCCAGGACATAGGCGTCCGGCGCGGAATCCGGTTCCTTTTCCGCGGCCTTCTTGGCGTAGGGAAGGGCTTCCGTCGGATTGTCGAGCTTCAGCTTCACATTGGCCATGTTGTAGTTCAGGAGGGAGTTCTCCGGGTCCACCTTGAGCGCCTGTGCCAGGGCCTTCTCGGCTTCAGTGAAATCTCCCCGTGCGACGTAGGTGGCCGCCAGTTCCTTGCTGTAGGTCGAAGTCGCGGGATCGATAGTAGCCGCCTTTTTAAAGGATTCCACGGCGGCAGAGGTGTTGCCCTTCTCCCTCTGTAATACGCCGAGGTTGTAGTACGCCTCCGGGAAGTCCTTGCGCAAGGCGACGGCCTTTTGAAGGGCCGCCATCGCCTCGTCCTTGGCGTCCAGGAACCGCAGCGTCATGCCGAGCCGGAACTGCGCCGTCGCATTGGACGGATTGATCTGGAGGCTGCTTTCAAAGGAGCGCCGGGCCTCCGGGTACTGTTTGGCCAGATACTGGACCTTACCCAGGGAATACAGGAGGTCCGCGTCCCCCGGGTTGATGCGCGAGGCTTCCTGGTACTCCTTGATGGCGTTTTCGAGCATTTTACGCGACTCGTAGATCTCCGCCAAGGTGACGTGGGGAACCGCGAGGTTGGGTTTTTTCTCGATGGCGCGATTGGAGTAGTCCACCGCCTTCTGGATACTGGCCGGATCCGTCGGCTTCTCCTTGAGATAGGAACGGCCGATGTATGCCATGGATTCCGCGGAATTCGGGTCGAGCTTGAGGACCTCTTCGAAGGCCTTCCTGGCATCGGCCCAATTGCCCTTGGAGAACGCGGAAGCTCCGCGATCCAGGAAATCCTGGATCTGCTTCAGCCTTGCCGCCTCCTTTTCCCGTTCCTTGGCGGCCTGGGCGTTGGCCTCGTCGGCCGGGGATTTCTGGACGGGTGCCTGCACCACGATCCTCTGGATGCTTTCCTGCTTCTTGAGGGAGTCCCCAAGCTCTTCCAGGCTGTCCTTGAGCTGGTCCTGTCGCGACTTCAACGCTTCCAGCTCCTTGGCCTTGGCATCCTCCGCCTGCGCCCTGCTGCCGGCGATCACCTGATCCAGCAGATCCTTGGCGCGGGGGTTCTCCGGATCCTGTGCGAGCAGGTCCTCGAGGATCTTCCTGGCGCTCTCATACTCCTGCTTTTCCATGTAGGAGCCGACCAGCTTGAGCTTGTTCTCCTGGACGCGGGCCTTTTGCGCCGATCCTACGGCCATGGTCAGGAACACCGTGGCGGCCACGAGGAGGACTGCTCCTCCCGCGACCCACGCGGCGAGGGGGATGCGGCGCTTGGCCTTTTTTTCTTCTGCCGGCCGTGTCGTGGTCCTTGGAGGCCGGGCAACCGTGGCGGCCGGGCTGGCGGGGGAAGCAGCGGCCATGCGGACCCGGCCCGTCGGTTTGGCCTTGGGTTTCGAGGCCGACGAGGCGGCGCGGGAGGACGGGGTTTTGCGTGCGGGCTTGCGGCCCGGTTCCGGTTTTCTCATGTCGTTCAATCCTTGATGTCGATCTCTTCAGAGTCTTCCTTGATCCGGATGGACTCGACGGAAAGGTTCTTGGTGTCTTCCGATGCGTTGCTCAGGGAGCTCAAGACCTGGTTCATCAGCGCCTTCTGTCTTTCGGCGTCTTCCTGCTTTTTTTTCTCTGCCGCCGCCAGATTGGAGCGCAGCAGGTCCATGACCTTCTGCACCGCATCCGCCTGCGTGGAATTGGGATTCAGCTGAAGATACACTCCATAATCCGCAAGGGCTCCCTGGAAATCGGAGAGTCTCAACCGCACATTGCCCCGATTCAGGTAGCCCTCGGCCAGTTTCCGGTTGGTATTGATGGCGGAGGTGAACATCTCCTCGGCGACCGCGAACTCCTCAAGCCGCAGGTAGTCATTGCCCATGTTGTAGTAATACAGATCCTTGAACTCCAAGGCGACGTCGAGTCCGCGTCGGAGTATGGTGATGGCTCGCCCCGGATCCCCCAGCAGGTCCCAACAGGTCGCCAGGTACAGGTACAGCCTTTCATTGCCGGGCTCCTCGTTCACGGCGGCTTCCAGGAGCGGACGCGCCTCCACAGGCTTGTTCTCCAGGAAGAGCTTCTCCCCCTCCTCGCGATTCGGGGAAACTGCCGCGAGAATGGACGGAAACAGGCCAATAAGAAGGCAGAGCATGAGAAGAAGGCGACTTCCGCGTCCCATGGCCATGATAGGGGAAGATAATGCGGAACCCCGTGTCAAATCCATAGTTTGACACTTCCTGGGAAAGCCGGTACTCTATGATTCGGGAAGAATATCAATGCTCATACCCCTCATCATAATCCTCGGCACCGGCATCTGCGTCTTTATTTTTTTCATGTACAGGATGTTCCTCGCGCCGCGGAAAGTCCTGGGATTGGATAAGATGTTGAAGGCCGGAAAGACGAAACAGGTCATCCGGTCCGCCAAGCAGATCATCGCCAAGGAACCGCGCAATGTCGACGCGCACTACATCCTTGGTCAGGCCTATCAGGTCGAGAAGAAGGCGGAGCTTGCGTTGATGGAGTTCAAGACCGTCAACCAGATCGGGGAGTTCACGCAGCTGTGCCGCGAGATCCCCTTCCGCATGCAGGTCGGGGAGCTGTACTGGAAGTTCAACCAGGTGGAAGAGGCCCTGAAGGAGTACCTCCTTCTGATCAAGGAGCAGCCGAGCGAGTTCTCCCACTATGCCAAGGTCGGCCAGCTGTTCGAGCAGAGGGGCCAGATCGATCGGGCCATCCAATACCACATGAAGGCGGTGGAGCTGAACAAGGATCATGCGCCATCGCATTACCAGCTGGGGCTGCTTTTCTCGAAACAGAAGAAGGTCCTGGAGGCCCGCAGGGAGCTTGACATCGCCGTGAAGCTGGAGCCCGCGAACGCCAATGCATGGTATTACCTGGGCCGCCTGTTGAAAGAAAGCCGCGACTTTGCCGCCGCCCTCACCGCCTTCGACAAGGCGCAGCGGGATCCCACCCTCAAGGCCAAGGTGCTCATCGAGCGCGGCACATGCTACATGAGCATGGCCAATTACGACCAGGCAATTTCGGAGCTGGAAAGAGGCTTAAAACTTTCCAAGGACGAGGGGGACGCCGCCGTGCTCTACGGCCGCTACTTCCTGTCCGTCTGCTACGAGAAGACAGGGAAGCTCGAGGACGCCATTGCCGAATGGGAGAAGATCTACGCCAAGAAACCGACCTTCCGGGATGTGGCGGAGAAGTTGAGCCAATACCAGGAGATGCGGACCGATGACGGCATCAAGGATTACTTGACCTCGGGGAAAGAAGAGTTTCTGGAGGTTTGCGGCAAGGTGGCGCATGCATCCGGACTGGAGGTGATCACCTCCAAGGAAATCCCGGATGGATGCGAGATGCTTGCCTCCATCGTGGACAAGAAACGCCTGGGAACCAAGAAAATGGTGAAACTGATGCGCTTCTACCGCTCCACGGAGCCTTTGAACGACACTGTCGTGAGGTCCCTGTCCGAAGCGATGAAAAAGGATAATGCCGTGCGCGGGATGATCGTGGCGAGCTCGGGATTTACGCGGAAAGCGGTGGAATTTTCGGAAAGCCGTCCGATCGACCTGATTGCCAAGGAAAAGCTCACTGAGATGCTCAAACAGGTCGACCGGCACTAACAGTTATACTAAAGGTTTCTCCTCTTTTATCTTTCTTCTGTGGAAAGTCCTTCTTGGGGCCCGGCCGCCATCTTCTCAGCAATGAAGTCCACGGTATCGGAAATCTTCTGGATCTTCTCCGCCGATTCATCCGAGATCCGGATGCCGAACTCCTCCTCGATCTCAAAGACCATCTCGGCAACGTCCAGGGAATCGAGTCCCAAGTCATACTTGAGATGCTTGTCTGGCGTTACGGTCTGGGGATCGACCTGCGTGTGTTTGGAAAGAATGTCGATCAGCTTCTTTTGGATTTCCGTCTTGTCCATGTTGCGGATTTCCTCCCTCCATTGACTAAACTCAGTATATCATTCCGGGAGCAGGCGAGTCAAATGGGATGCCTCGGCGCGATTCGTCGCCCTCGATGGTTGAACGGCCGGGATCCTTCCTGTATATTGCTCTCTACCTGCGATGAAATTGCTTTGCGTCGCCGATCACGTGGACCCTCTGGTATACAGCACGACGCTGAAAAGCAGGTTTGCCGACGCTGATTTCGTGATCAGCTGCGGTGATCTTTCCCTGGATTATTACGACTTCATCGTCAGCACGCTCAACAAGCCCCTGTTTTTCGTCTATGGCAACCATCACCTGGATGACAGGGCCATCTTCCGCCAGAAGGCGAACGGTGACGTGGTGGACCAAGGACGGGTCTACCATGGCGTTGGTGCCACCTACATCGAAGGCCGCGTAGTGCGCCCGAAAGGGCTTCTCATCGCGGGCCTGGGGGGCAGCATCTGGTACAACGGAGGGGAGAACCAATACACGGACTTCACGATGTTTCTCGCGATGATCCGTCTCTTTCCCGGCCTTCTGTGGAACCGCATCACCCGGGGAAGGTACCTGGACATTCTCGTCACCCACAGCCCGCCCTACGGTATCAATGACCTGCCGGACCGGTGCCACACCGGGTTTCGTATCTTTCTCTGGTTCATGCGACGCTTCAAGCCGCGTTATCTGATCCATGGCCATGTGCATCTCTATGACCGGAACGCGGCGCGTGAAGCGCAGTATGGCGGGACGAAAATCGTAAATGCCTACGATCATTGCATCATTCAATTGGAGGTCCCATAGTGTCGGACGGTTCCCTGTACTCCCTCGCCAAGAACGATTTCAGCAAGGCCAGGAAGAAGGTCATCGTTGCGCAGATCCTCAACCTCATGAAACCACAGGCTGACGAACTGCTGTCCCTTAGGGACGTGCGCGCGCTCGTGAAACCCAGCTCGGAAACGTACCGCGGCATGCAGACCGTGCCGATTGCGAAGATCGTGGGCAGCGAGGGCCGCTACAAGGATTTCAACAAAGCGTTCCTGCCCCGTCATGACAAGCTCATGCGCCGGTGGATGAGCGTCGACGTCGCGCACTACCGCAACATCATCCTTCCACCCATCAAGTTGTTCGAGATCGGCGGGGTCTATTTCGTGCGCGACGGGAACCACAGGGTTTCTGTGGCCAAGGCGCAGAAGACGGAGTTCATCGACGCGGAAGTGACGTCCCTAAACTCGGACATCCGCATCACTCCAGATATGGGCGCGGAGGAGTTGAGGAAAGCGGTCATCGGATTCGAGAAGAAGCGTTTCTTCCAGGCCACGGGTCTGGACCGCCTGCGGCCAGGGGCCTCCATCGAGTTCACCACCGTCGGCCGGTACGATGAGATCACTCGCCATATCCAGGAACACAAGTGGTACATCAACCTGGACCGTAGCGAGGAGATCCCGATGGACGAGGCGGTCGCCTCTTGGTATGACAATGTATACATGCAAATCGTCCAGATCATCCGAAGGGAAGACCTGCTTTCCCGTTTTCCGGGACGTACGGAGGCTGACATGTACGTCTTCATCGGGAAACATCTCAAGGAATTGAACGAGAAGTACGGGCCATTGTTCACCCTGGAGGAGGCTGCCGAGGATTTTTCCATGGTTCCCGTAAAGCCGGAATGGAAGCTCGTGAAATGGGCCCGGAGCGTTCTGAAGCGGATGGAAAAGTACCTCTCGGGCAGGCGTTGATGCCTGTTCCGTAAGCCGTGGCGCAGTACGCTGCGGCCCTCAGGCGCAGTACGCTGCGGCCCTCAGGCGCAGTACGCTGCGGCCCTCAGGCGCCGGAAAGCAGTTCCCTATATCCATCCGGCGAGAGGAGGCTCTCCACCTCCGACGGATCGGCAATGGCCAGCACGTAGAGCCATCCTTCACCGAGGGGATCGCTGTTGATCCTTCCGCAGAAGTCGCCGGTAAGCAGTTCCTCATGCACGCGCAGGACCATTCCGGAAAGCGGGGCGAACAACTCGCTTGCGGACTTCATGGAGTCCACGGCGCCCACCGTCTCGCCCCGGAGAACCGTGCGGCCGACTTTCGGAAGCTCCACATAGGCTATCTCTCCGAGTTCCGTCTGGGCGAAATCGGACAGGCCCACCGTCGCTTCCCCATGCTCGACACGAACCCAGGCGTGGTCCGCATTGTAAAGGATCGTCGATTTATCCATGTCGTTCAATCTAGAAGGGGATTCACCCTGGAAGGCGCGGATTTTCCGGGCTCCAGGCCTTCCAGAGGCGGAACGTCGATGGTATCCAACCCTGCATCGCCCAGGGAATCCGAACCCAGAAGGGAATTGCGCAGATTCTCATTGACGGTCTTGGAGCGGACATCCGCGAACTCGCAGACCTCGCAGATGGAGCGCGGCTCCGTTCCGGAAAGGAAGTATTCGCCATACGTCTTTTTACAGAATTTGCCGGGGATGAGACCCGAGACGGCGCACACGTTCACCGTGGTGATACCGGTCTCCGGCTTGTGGAACTCCTCCACGGGAAGGTCCCTATGGGCATAACGCATGAACTCCGCCCATACTGGGCCCGCGTCGCTCGCACCGGTGAGCTCCTGGCCCAGGGAGCGGTTGCCCCTATCGAAGCCGAACCAGACTGCCGTCGTGATGTACGGCGTGAAGCCGACGGTCCAGACATCCGTCCAGTTCTGCGTGGTGCCCGTCTTGCCCGCGATGGGCTGTTTGAACCCTTCCAGCTTCTGCCATTTCGCCCCGGCGAGGGTCCCTTCCTTCACCGTAGTCTCCAGGATGTTGGTCATGATGAATGCGGTCTGGGGGCTCATGATCTGAAGGGCCTCTCCCTTCTGGCTCTGCCGTGCACGAAGCTCCTTCTCGGGCTCCTGGATGATCCGGCCATTGCGGTCTTCGATGTAGCGTACGGCCAGGGGTTCCACCTCCCGACCCTGGTTGGCGAATACCGCGAAAGCCCTGGCCATCTGGATTGGCTTCACGGGGCTGACACCGAGTCCCAAGGGATAATAGCGCGGGAATACCCTTACGATCTCGGCCGGATCCGTGACGCCGAGCAGTCTGCTCGCCCTGCCGATAGCCGCATCGAAACCGATGCCGTCCAGGATCTGGATGGAAGGAACGTTCATGGAATTGGCCAGGGCGTAGCGAACCAGGACCCTGCCTTTCCATTCGCCCTTGAAGTTCAGCGGCTCGTAGAAGGTCCCGTCGGGATTGAGCAACTGGATCGGCTGGTCCAGGATCATCGTGGCCGCGGTATATTTGCGTGAATCGATGGCCGCCGAGTAGTAGAGCGGCTTGAAGGCGGAACCGGGTTCCATTTCCCCGTTCACGGTCCTGTTGAACTGGTCGGTGGGCGTCCAGCCCTTGCCTCCGACCATGGCCAGGATGTAGCCCTTCCTGGAATCAAGAGCGATCAGGGCGCCCTGGACCTGCGATTTCTGCTGCGTGGTCCGCGCTTTCTCGTATCCCTTGGCGACCGCCTTGCGAACTGGAGAGATCCCGAAAACCGCGGAGCAGAGGTCCAGAACGGGATTCAGGTCCCTTGTGTACGTGGTAAGGACCCTGTCGGTGGACATTTTACCGCGGTAGCGGAAGTCCTCGATGTTGAACCCTATGGCCAAGGCGTCGAGTAGGCCGCTGAAGGGGGAGGAACTGGACATCTTCTCCCCCGCGTAGGCCTGGTAATCCTTGTTGATCTTCACGATGGCGTCCGCCATGATGCCGTCGGCTTCCTTCTGGTAGTCCAGATTCAGGGTCGTGTAGATCTTCAGGCCGTCCTTGTACAGATCCCACTTGCCGAAGAGGGTCTCTTCCAGGTTGTCACGTACGTATTCGCTGAAATAACGGGCCTTGTCCTCCCTTTCCAGGTAAGCGGTGGTTTCCGTGGCGCGCGTGTAGTCGAAGCGGGTCCAAAAATCGTTGAAGGACGTCTCGGCTTCCTGCTTGGCGCAGAATCCCTCCTTCACCATGTCGTCCAGGAGGATTTTCTGGAGCGACTTGGCCACGTCCGGGTGGGATAGGTGGGAATAGCGGGCCGGGTTGGCCAGCTGGATGATCAGGACCGCGGATTCCGCCAGGGTGATTTCCTTCACGGAATGCCCGAAATAGAACTTGGAGGCGGCCTCGACGCCGTAGCAGCTGTTGCCAAAGTACATCAGGTTGAGGTACATCTCCAGGATTTCCCGCTTGGAGTACTTCCGCTCGATCTGGATGGCGTACCAAAGTTCCTTCAGTTTCCGCCCTATCGTGATTTCCGACCTGTCCACGTATCCCAGGGCGCCCACAAGCTGCTGCGTGATGGTGCTGGAGCCGGAGAAGTAGCGCCCCAGCAGGTTGTTCGTCCCGGCGCGGATGATGTTCCAGATGCTGAATCCGTGGTGGGTGTAGAAATTCCTGTCTTCCCGCACCAGGAGGGCATCGACGAGGTGTTGGGGGATATCGTCAATGGAGATGATTTCACGGGAGTAGGGCCCCAGGAACTCGGTGATCAGGTTCCCGTTAATGTCGAGCACGGTACTGGGCAGTTCCGGCTCGTTCTGGGAGGATTCCAGAATTTTGTCCCCGTTCCTCGTACCGGCAATGGCCAGGCCGAGGGAGACGCCGAGAACCACAGCCGCGACGAAGGCGGCGCCCAGAAGGATTTCCAGGACCAGCTTGCGGGAGGGGCGACGGATCATTGCAGCAAGAGGTTACGGAGACGGATGGCTGATGTCAAGATCGCGACCTGCATCGGCCGTCTTCGGGGGCTTGAAAAAAAGAAGCCGATCCCCGAAGGGATCGGCTTGCCTTGTGTGGTGTCTGTCATATAGTAAACTGGGAGGGGAACTATACTTGGACACCAACACTCATAATATCGTCATTCTTCCCGGAAAATTAAATAGTTTTTAGCGGCGGATATTCATCATGGAAAGCGGGTCCCTGGCTCCTCCATTTTCACGGATTTCGAAGTGCAGGTGGGGACCGGTGGTCTTTCCAGTCAGTCCCACCTTGCCGATTGTCATTCCCTTGGCGACCTTCTCGCCCGTTTTCACGTTCACGACGGAAAGATGCCCGTAAACCGTGCGGTATCCGTTTGCATGGGACAGGACGATGTAGTTGCCCAATGTACCATCGCTGCCGGCCTCGGAAACAGTCCCGTCGTTGGCGGCCATTACGTCGGTTCCGATGGCCGCCGCGATGTCGACGCCGTTATGGAAACTCAGGTAGCCGGAGAACGGATCGGTCCTGGAACCGAAGGGGGAACTGATCGAGCCGCGGGCCACGGGAAAGGCGAACAGGACACGGAGGAAAAACAGGCGTTCCAGGTTCGTGAACGAATCCCCCGGGAAGAAGCGGAACGCCAGGCCGCGGTCGTTTCCCGGCTGCCTGACAGTAAGAACCTGGCATGGGACCTTCGCCTGAAGGCGTTGGGAAAGCATCATCTCCTCCATCTGGGTCTGTGGAGGGTCCCTGACGAATGTCCCCGGCTGGCTTGGAACGAGAATGACGGCTTTGCGCTCGAAGACATCACGTGTTTCCGCGCCGTTGAGGGTGGCGAGGCCGTCGTAGGCGACGTTCAGCCTCGCAGCCAGGCTGAAAAGATCGTCCCCCTTCTTGATCCTGTACTGGAAGAGGCTCACGGGAGGGAAATCCGTGACAGCAGGTTTGGCGGCCGTCTTGTAGAATGCCTCCAGTTCACCCTGCATCTGGAAGAAGAGGGGATCGCTGCGGTCCAGGGTGCCGATCTGCGGATACTCCGCGAACAGGCCCATGGCTGCCTGGAAGATCACGAGCACGGAGAGTCGGAACCTTCGGCGCTGCATTCAATGACAATGTCGGAGCCAGAAGGCGGATGGTGAAGGCCCTGCGCGGTCCTCAGGCGCGGTACCCCGCGGTCCTCAGGCGCGGTACCCCGCGGTCCTCAGGCGCGGTACCCCGCGGTCCTCAGGCGCGGTACCCCGCGGTCCTCAGGCGCGGTACCCCGCGGTCTTATGGATGCCGCCGTCCGTAACGGATCCAACCGAAAAGAAGGAGAAAGCAGGCCAGAAACAGGACGAGAAGCAGGAAATGGCGCGTTGCCAGGAGGAACAGGACGGCGGCCAGGGCTGCCAGGACCATGAGTGTCATGAGGACCTTGGGAAGGATACGCAGGCGGAGGAAGCCGGGGATGGACAGGCCTCCGCGGGATTGCCTGCTCGTGAGGAACCGGACGGCCGATGCGATCAGGGCCGCCGCCGCGGCCAGGGCGACGAAGATCGAATAGCCCGACGGGGAACTGACTGCGAAGAACCAGAGGGGCAGGGTGATCAGGAGGCTCGCGGCGGCGCTGATCGCCACGACCATGAGGAATCCCATCCAGCCCCGGAGCGTCTCGAGGTATCCACCTGCAATGCGGCTCAAGGTCGCGTGTTTCATTGTTTCTCCAGTTCCGACAGGCGCGTCCTGTACTCGTCCGTTTCCGGCTGCTTCTTCAACTCCTCCGCCAAGGGGACCAGCTGCTCCAGGAGCCGACGCATCTCCGACTTGTTGCCGAGGGTCGTGTAGATGAGGTAGGAACGCTGGAAAAAGCCGTATGCGGCGCCTGCGTCCTTCCGTTTCAGGCTGATCGTGCCCAGGGCCGCGAGGTCCTTGGCGATGCCCAGCGAGTTCTCCCGTTTCTTGTCGATCTGCAGGGCCGTTTCCGCCTTGTCCATCGCCCCCTGGGTATCGCCCTGCTTTGAGGCCACGGATGCCATCATGTACCAGTTGTCCGCCTGCTGCTCGTAGGCCTTCAGGGCGACGTTGATCTCCAGTGCCTTGGCAAGGCTTTCCGATGCCTTTCCGAACTCTCCCTGATCGCGCCAGCCGATGCCGATGTTGTGGTACAGGACAGCCAAGTCTCCACGGTCCACGTCTTTTTCCGGTACGGCCCGTGCCTTGTCGAAGGCTTCCATGGCTTTTACCGGATCCGCCTTGCGCAGATACAGCTTGCCGAGGTTGAGACACGTGGTGAAGGCGTAACGGGGCGCAATGCCCTCCGCCAGGTCCAGCGCCTTGCGGAAGGTGGTCTCGGCCATGTCGAACTGCTCCACGGCCATGTACACGTTGCCGACGTCGTTGTAGGACAGCACGACCCCTTCCCGGTTGTCGATGGAGACATTGTAGCTCAGGGCCTGGCTGTAGTAGCGCAGCGCCAGCTCATAACGACCCTGCTTGAAGTAGCCGTTGCCGAACGCCGTATTCTCCACGGCCTGGTTGCGTACCGTCGAAACGGAATCGGAGGGCGCCGGGGCGGAGGAGCAGCCGGCCAGGCCGAGAGCGAGCAGCAGGGCCACGGCTCCCGGGAAAGCGGATGGACGCATGCGCTAGAAATCCCCCCTCTGACCGCCCGTGCTGCTCACCTGTTCCTTCTTCTCGCTCACGCCCCCCTTGAGGAGCGGATTGTTCTTCACCGCCTCCAGCACGTCCTTGCCCTGGTCGAGTGTTTCCCGGCCTTTTTCCAGGATGCCGGATATCTGGGGTTTGGTGCTGTTGATGTAGTCCACGAAGTCCCGCACCTGGGCGATCACGTCCTTGACGCCCTGGATGGAACCCTGGATCTGCCCGATGAGCTTGCCGTCGTCATTGAGCAGCGTCTCCACGGAGCCCTTGGGATCCAGCAGTCGCGTGGCCAGGCCCTTGGTGTCGCGCAGCCCCTCCGAGGTGGCCTTAAGGTTCACGGTGATCGTATCGAGGTTGTCGGAGACCTTGGCGATGCGGTCCAGGATGGCATTGGTACGGTCGCGGATGTCGTCCACCGCGTCATTGACCTTGCCGGGAGTGCCCCTGAGGTCGGTGAGCATCCCGCCGACGGGGCCGGACTTGCCTGTCACGGCGCCGTCCACCGTGTTCACGAGGGTCTTCACCGAGACCAGCGTGGAACGGATCTCGTCGATGACGGGATTGACCTTGGCCAGGAGGGAACTGACAAGCTCCTCGCCCTCCGGGATGTCCACCAATCCCGCCTTGACCAGGGCCTGGCCTTCCGGCATGCCCAGGGAGGGGATGAAGGACATCTCGGGCTGCGGTTCTCCCTCCCCCTTGCCCGGATGGAACTTCATGCCGCCGCCGAGGCCCAGGGGGCTGGATGCGAGTTCCAGGATCGAGTTGGGCCGCACCTTGTCGTAGTAGGTGTCCTGTATATAGAACTCCACGTCCACCTGGTTTTCCGCATTGAGGCGGATCTTGGATATCTTGCCGATGGGGAATCCCTTCAGCGCGATGGACATGCCCACGCTCAGACCGTCACCCGAGGCGAAACGGCTCTCGAAATGGTAGTTCTTGGCGAACCATCTTTGGTTGATGCCCATGAAGACCAGGATGGCGGCGATCCCCACTGCGGCGAGGACCACGAAGCAGCCGACGATCTGGTCCGCGAAACGCATCCGGAAACGCATGGCTCCTTCGATCCTATCCCCGCCGCCACGGACTGTCAACGAATCCGCGTCTTCGGATGCGCTTCATCCCTCGTCCTGGGCCCCGCCGCCCAGCAGCGACAACAGATCCGCGTCATACGCCGCGGCCTGCCCGAGAACCCGGGCCAGGATGGAACGGACCCTGGGGTCCGCCTCCGTCTTCACGGAGTCGAATGGGCCCGCGGCGAGGATGACTCCGGCGTCGAGAACCACCAGGTGATCCGCGATCATCGAAGTCAGCTCCGGCTCATGGGTTACGGCGATGATGGTGCAGGCGCGCGCCTTCAGCTCCCGGATCATCTCCAGGATCCGGGATGCCGCCTCGTGGTCCACGGACATGGTGGGTTCGTCCAGGAAGACCCATTTAGGTTCCAGGATCATGGCCCTGAGGAAGGAGGCGATCTTGCGTTCCCCGCCGGAGAGCTGCGCCGGGCGTTGGGCCATGGAATCCATGAGGCCGCCGCGCTCGAGAGCCCGGACCACGCGCTCCTTCACCTCGGAGGCGGGCACCTTGGGGAAATGAACCTGGATGGGAAGGGCCAGATTGTCGAAGATCGTCTTGTTCTCCCATAGGGCCGCGTCCTGGAAAACGAACCCATTGCGCTTGCGCATCTCGGTCATTTTCCTGTCGGAGAACCAGGCGATGTCCTCGCCGCGGAAGAGGACCCGGCCCGAGTCCGGCGGGATCAGGCCCGCCGCCACTTTCAAGAGCGTGCTCTTCCCGCAGCCGGAGGGCCCCATGATCACGCTGCTCCCGCCTTCAGGGAATTCCACGCTGACGTTGCGCAGCGCCTGGTAACCGCCCAGGACCAGCTGCACATCCTCCAATGCGATCAAGGACGGCATCCAGGCTCTCCTAAACGTAGGAAATCAGCGTGATGAGCGCATTGGCCAGGAAACAGAGCGCGAATCCCTGCCCCACGGAACGGATGGCCGCCTTGGGGATCTCCGTCACGGCAGCCCCCACCTTGAATCCCTGGTAGGTGGCCACCACCGAGACGATGATGCCCAGGATGAAGCTCTTGGCCAGCGAGGAAAGGATGTCGCGCGCCTGGAGCGTGAGGAGGAGATTGTGGAAATACTCGCGGAAGGGGATGGGTTTCATGAACTGGGCGACCAGGAAGGAGCCGATCAGGCCGAAAAGCTGGAAGTAGAGCGTCAGCGCCATCATGGAGACGATGACCCCAAGGAACCGCGGCACCACCAGATAGGCGATGGGATCCACGCCCACGGAGATATAGGCCTCGATCTCGTGGGAGACGACCATGTTTCCCAACTCCGTGGCGATCGCCGTGCCGGAGCGGGCGATGATGATGAAGGCCGTGAGGATCGGCCCCAACTCCCTCGTGATGATCACGATCAGGATGGAATACAGGAGGTTGGTCTGCCCGAACTTGGGCAGCAGGGTGGTTCCCTCCACGATGATCACGGCGCCGATGGAAAGGGCCGCGAGGGAGACGACCGGCAGGGCCTCCACGCCTGTGAAGAGGATCTGGTGGACAAGCACCTTGGTGGCCGCCTTACGGTCGATGAAAAACCTGGCGGTCTTCTTGAGCACCTGGTTGAGGAAGCCCATGGCGTAGAGGAAGTCACGCAGCTTGGCATTGACGCTTCGGCCCAGCGCTTCGATCATCCTGCGAAAAAGTATAGTGGATGCATCACCCGGCTGCAAGGAACGGCAGGAGGAGTTCGTCGGGCACGGGCAGGCCTCCGGAACTGTATCCGAGGCGCCGGCTCGGGATGTTGTCGCCGTGGAAATCGGAACCGCCCGTGACGAAAAAGCCGAGTCTGCGGGCCAGGTGCTCCAGACGCCGGCACGCGCCCAGGGCGAAGCTGGAATGATAGGCCTCGAGGCCCACGATGCCACGCGCCCTGCAGTCCTTGAGGAAGTCGCTGAAGGCGGGTCCGGCGAGATCCAGGGAAAGAGGATGCGCAATGACGGCCTTGCCGCCGGAGGCGGCAATGAGATCGATGGCTTCGTCCAGGGGGATGCAGGCCTTCGGCTGGTAGAAGGGTTTGCCCTTCCCAAGCCAGCGTTTGAAGGCCTGGTCGACGGACTCGACAAGGCCCTTTTCCACCATGAGCCTGGCAAAGTGGGCCCGGGTGACCACCTCTCCAGCGGCGGTCCGCGTGAGATCCCCCATTTCGATGTCGACGCCGGCATCCCGCATCCGATCGAGGATCTTTGCATTGCGCGTTTCACGATCCCCGCGCACTTCCAACAGGCGCGTCTCCAGGGCTGCCCGTTCGCGGCTCAGTCCAAGGCCAAGGAGATGGAATTCCCCGTGGGGCACCTCGATTTCCAGCTCCACGCCGGAAAGCAGCAGGAACCCGTCGGCCCCAGGCGCGAGAGCGGCCGCGGCTTCCTCCGCCTCGCGGAGTCCGTCCGTGGTGTCGTGGTCGGTGAGAGCGATGGCACGCAGGCCGATCGAGCGGGCGCGGGTGATGAGTTCCGCCGGTGAAAGGCTGCCATCGGATGCGCTGGAATGCGTATGAAGATCGATCAAGGCTCATGCTCCGTGGAGGAAGGGTGTTTCATTTGACACGAGTATATCTAATTGCATAATCTGTTTCCATGCAGACCGTGTTCCGGGCCCCGCGTGGCCTGGGAGGTGCCTTGACACCTCCTTCAGACAAGTCCCTGACGCATCGCGCGTTGATGCTGGCCGCCGTGGCGACGGGGCGCAGCGAGATTGACCGCCCCCTGGAGACCGGAGACTGCATTTCCACGGCGCGTTGCCTCCAGGCGCTGGGCGTGAAGATGGACCGGCTGCCGGGGGACGGCGTGGCCAGGCTCGCCGTGGACGGCGTGGGCCTTCAAGGATTCCGGGAACCCGCCGCGGTCCTGGACGCGGAGAACTCGGGCACCACGCTGCGTCTGCTTTCGGGACTCCTCGCCGGGCAGCGTCTTTTCGCCGTCCTCTCCGGAGACGGCTCGCTCCTGCGCCGGCCGATGGGCCGGGTCGTGAAGCCCCTGGCAGCCCTGGGCGCGGACATCAGGGGGCGGGAGGGGGGAGGCTATGCACCCCTCTGCTTCCTGCCCGGAAGCGGCACGCTGCGGGGCGCGGCGCTGGACCTGGCCGTGGCCAGTGCGCAGGTGAAAAGCTGCCTGCTCCTCGCGGGCCTGCGCGCCGAGGGACCGCTCTGCCTTTCGGGCCGTACGGACTCCCGTGACCACACGGAGCGGATGTTCACCGCATTGGGCCTGCCGCTGCGCGCGGAGGCCGGGACGCTCCGGCTGGAACCGGCGCGCTCCGTGCCCTCCTTCTCCATGAGGGTGCCCGGCGACGTATCCTCCGCGGCCTTCTTCGTGACGGCGGCCCTTGTGAGCGGCCGCGGCCTGGAGGTCCGCGGCTGCGGCATCAATCCGACGCGCATGGGATTCCTCGAGGTGGCGCGCCGCATGGGCGCGGACGTCCAGGTCGCCGAGGAGGGCCTCTCGCTCGGGGAGCCGTTCGGTACGATCCGCCTGACGCCGGGAAGCGGGTTGCGCGGTTGCGTCGTGGAGGAAGGCGAGGTGCCGGAACTGATCGACGAAGCGCCTCTCCTCGCCGTGCTCGGCCTGTTCGCGCAGGGACGGACCGAGGTGCGGGGTGCCGGAGAGCTGCGCCACAAGGAAAGCGACAGGATCGACATGGTGGTTTCCATGGCGCGGGCCCTGGGCGGCGTCGTGGAGGCGAGCGGGGACGGATTCTCGGTGGAGGGGCCGCAGAAGCTCCATGGCGGGACCGTGGACCCGGCGGGGGATCACAGGATCGCCATGGCCGCCGCCGTGGCCTCGGCAGGGATCGAAGGAGAGGTGCGGGTGACGGGCTTCGAAGCGGCCCGGGTCTCGTACCCGGATTTTACGACCGACTTCCGCGCCCTGGGCGGGGAGGCGGAGTGACGCCGCTGTCCTTCCGCTTCGGCGCGGCGGTGACGGAGGTCCTCTTCGAGGACCGTCTGACGCCGGAGTCGCTGGTCGGCCCGGCGGGCGGGATCGTCGTGTTCGACGGCAACACGGAGCGACTGTTCGGCATGGCGGCCGGGGCCCTGGCGCGCGCCGTCCTGGAGCCCGGCGAGGCGCACAAGGACTGGGAAGCGGTGGAACGGGTGCTTTCCCGCTGCGCCGGGGAGGGCCTCGGCCGTGACGGGACCGTGGCCGGAGTCGGCGGCGGCGTGGTCTGCGACCTGGCCGCCTTCGCCGCGTCCCTGTACATGCGCGGCTGCGGGCTGATCCTGGCCCCCACCACGCTCCTGGCCATGGTGGACGCGGCCCTGGGCGGGAAGACCGGCATGGACTTCCGCGGCTACAAGAACCTGGTGGGCACCTTCTATCCGGCTTCCAGGATGGTCCTCTGCATGGCCGCCTTGGAGACACTGCCGGAACGCGAATACGCTTCGGGCCTGGCGGAGATGCTGAAGACCGCGCTGATCGGGGACCCCGGATTGTGGACGGCGCTGCGCGACGGGCGGGACGCGTTCCGGGCCAGGGACCCGGCCACGCTCAGGTGGGCCGTGGAGCGCTGCATTGCTGTGAAGGGCGGCCTGTGCGAACGGGATCCGAGGGAATCCGGCGACAGGGCCCTCCTGAACCTGGGCCACACCTTCGGGCATGGCCTGGAATCCGCCTGCGGATTCCGCGGATGGACGCATGGAGAGGCCGTGGCCTGGGGAATCGGCCGGGCACTGGCCTTCGGCGAGGCCTCCGGCTTCACGCCGGGAGACCATGCAAGGGAAGTCCGAGGCCTGCTCGCCTCCTACGGCTACAGGATGGACGCCCCCGAGGCGGATCCTGGGAGGATCCTCGAGGCCATGGGGAAGGACAAGAAGAGGCGCGGCGGCAGGCTGCGCCTGATCCTGTCGGGCGGAGTCGGAACGGCCGCCGTGGTGGAGGCCAGTGAGGAGGATGTCAGGGCGGTCCTTGAAGTCCCTTAATCCTTCTCTTCCAGCATGTCAGACAGGCGATGGTAGGCCGCCCCGAGGCCTTCCCGCTCCTTCTGGTCGAGGGACTCGTCCGCCTCGTCCGCCAGGCTTTCCAGGGCAGCCAGGCTTTCCTCCCGCGCCGTGGAAAGGCCCTTGAGCGATTTGAACCAGTAATTGCCTTTACCGTCCGTGGCCAGGGTGAGGAAGCCCACGCTGTGGCTTTTTTCCCGCAATGGACAGAGCGCGAGAAGTTTTCCGATATGGGCGCACATCTCATGACCGTCCTGTGGCAGCGCGAAGTTGCGTTTCATGGGCCAGTCCTGCCAGATCCCCTGTTCCGGGTCCAGGTAGGGGGCGGCGGTGAGGACGGCGCTGAGCCTGAGGCCTGACATGATCTCCCAGTCCTTGTAGCGCACCACGCCCCAAAGGTGCCTGTAGGCCGAAAGATCCTGCGGAATCCCGGCTTCCACCAGGCGCTTCAGGCCTTCCCAGTCGAGGGAGACGATTTTCTTGCGGCCCTCGGCCTTCAGGAGGGGGAACGCCTCCGGACCGATCTTGATCCTGTTCGTGAAGTCGCGCTTCTGGGGCGCCGCGGCCTTGTACGGTTCCCCTTTCACGAAACTGGCGTGCAGGACGGGGGAGATGCGCGTGAGCAGGTTCTTCTTCAGGGGGGAGACGGAACGCGCGTACATCCGCGTGGTCCGCACGATCTCTCCGGCCACGATGTACTGCGGCGTCTCGCGGAACATCATGGAGCTGGGGTGGATCTGGATCCTGTCCGCCGTCAGGCTGCGGTACATGGCCTTTCCCGTACGGACGCAGACGAACTGGATGAGGCCGCGGGCGACCGCACAGAGGTAGTTCTCGATCGGACCGCCTCCGTGCAGCGGAACGCCCATGCCGCTGACGACCTCCTCCAGCTGGCCCCGGATGTTGAGGATCTCGTTCATAGTGCGCAGGTCGAGGTAGCTGTGCTGGCAGAATTTTTCCCGGTTGGGCGCCGATTCGAAGGCGCTCACCATGTTCAGGTAGGAGACGAAGTCGCCAAGCGGATCACGGAAGGAATGGTGCGCCTTGCGCGCCTGCATCTCCTCGTTGGCGGGAAGGAGGAAGGGGGAGTTCACGGAAAGGAACGTAGCCGCCGTGATCACCTCCTCGATGACGTCGGGGTAGGCGCGGATGGCCTCCACGATCATGCGGGAATGGTGGGGCAGGATGGGGAAGCGGACCATCATCTGGCCCGTTTCCGTCAGTTCCCGTTCCTCGTCCAGCGCGTCCAGCAGGCGCAGCGTCTCCACCGCGCCCAGAATGGCCTCGCGGCCGGGCGGGGAGAGGAACTCGAAGGACTCGAAGTCGCGGATCCCGAGTTCCGCCATGCGGAGGAGCACCTCGGAAAGGTCGGTCCGCAGGATTTCCTCCATGGTGAACAGGGGGCGGGATTCGAAGTCCCTCTGCCCGAAGAGGCGGTAGCAGGTGCCGGCCCGCGTGCGGCCCGCGCGGCCCTTGCGCTGGTTGCTGGAGGCCTTCGAGACGGGGATCTCAACGAGGGATTGCGTGAAGGTGCGCGGGTTGTATGTGCTGATCTTGGCATAGCCCGGGTCGATGACCCAGGCCACCCCGTCGATGGTCACGCTGGTTTCCGCGATGTTGGTGGCCACGATGACCTTGCGTTTGCCGGGAAACGGGAGGAACACCCGCTCCTGGTCCTCGTGCGACAGGCGCGCGTAGAGGGGAAGGATCTCCAGATCCCCGTTCGTGTCCAGTTCCATGAGGCGTGCCATGCAGAGCTTGATGACGAACTCGCCGGAAAGGAAGATCAGTACGTCCCCCTCTTTGCCCGATTCCATGATCCGGCCCACCACGTCGGTTATCTTGTCGAGGATGGCGCCCTCGTCGCCTTCCGGCGTCGGCGGCTCGTAGACGACCTCCACGGGATAGGTGGGGGCGTCGATGCTCACGATGGGGCATTCGTCGAAGTACTGCGAGAAGGCCTCCACGTTGATCGTGGCCGAAGAGACGATGACGCGGAACTCGGGCCGGCGCGCGATGACCCCCTTGAGGAGGCCGAGGATGAAGTCGATGTTCAGGCTCCGCTCGTGGGCCTCGTCCACCATGATCACCCCGTACTCCGAGAGGTCACGGTCCCCCTTGATCTCCTGCAGCAGGATGCCGTCCGTCATGACCTTGATGCGCGTGCTGCGGTCCGTCTTGTCCTCGAAGCGCATCTTGTAGCCGATGAGGTCCGGAATCTCCCGGCGAAGCTGACGGGCGATGTAGCGGGAGACGGATACCGCCGCGATGCGGCGCGGCTGGGTGACGCCGACGATGCCGTCGCGCGTGTAGCCCGCCTCATGGAGGATCAGGGGAATCTGCGTGGTCTTGCCGGAGCCGGTGGGACTTTCGACCACCACCACCTGATGGGACCGCAGCGCCTCCAGGATCCTCTTCTTCTGCTGATAAACGGGAAGCTTGCGTGGGTCCATTCGGGGATGCTCCTTGTGCGGGTCCCTTGCGGCGGGACCATGGGTTGCCATACAATATAGCGGAATCGGGGCACGGTGGCTATCCGAAGGGGGGTGGGGCATCCGCATCCAGGCACGGACCGCGGGAAGCGAGCGGGAGGACAGGGAGGCGGCCTTTTACGTGCGCAGCCTTCCCGCCCTCACGCCGCGGGATTACGAGGCCCATATACGCGGGGAGGGCTATGTCGGACAGGATCGGGCCGTGCGGGCGCTCAGCCTGGGCGCCTATCGGCACGTGTCCCGCCTCAGGAGGATTTACCTCCAGGGGGACAAACGGGAGAGGCTTCCCTCCAAGTCGAACATGCTCTTCGTGGGCCCCACCGGATGCGGGAAGACGTTCCTCGTCGAACTGCTGTTCCGGGACATCCTCAAGCTGCCCACGGTCGTCGTGGACATGACGGGCTTTTCGGAGACCGGCTACGTGGGCCAGGACGTGGGCTCCATCCTCACGCGCCTGCTGTACGCCGCGGACATGAACCTTCCCCTGGCCTCCATCGGCGTCGTCTGTCTGGACGAGTTCGACAAGCTCGCCTCCGGCCAGAACAGCGCCGTGTTCGCCGGCGCCGGAACCACCAAGGACGTCTCCGGCATGGGGGTCCAGCGTGAGCTCCTGAAGATGATGGAATCCATCGAGATGCCCATCCCCCTGGAGTACACGCACTCGGATTACGCTCCCAAGGCGGTGCTGTCCACCCAGGACATCGCCTTCATCGCATGCGGCGCGTTCTCCGGCCTCAAGGGCGTCATGGAACAGTCCGGCAAGGAGCACATCGGATTCGGCAGGGACCCGCTTTCGGGCGAGCAGGCCCGCATCGCGGTCTCCTACCAGGCGGACGAGGTGGATCTCGCGCGCAACTTCATGAACTATGGCTTCCTGCCGGAGCTCATCGGGCGGTTCAAGCGCATCGTGCCTTTCCAGGCCCTGGACCGCGGGCAGCTCGCGCAGATCCTGGACAGCAGTCTTCTCACGCAGTACCGCCACGAGTTCGCCATGGAGGGAAAGGAACTGCGCATCGACGGGGAGGTGCTGCGGGCCGTCGTGGAGGAGAGCCTGCGCAAGGAGACGGGCGCCCGTGCCCTGGAGGCGACCTTGTTGAAGTATCTCGAGGATGCGGCCTTCGAGTGCTATTCCATGCCGCATTCCCGCACGGTCTCCCTGGGGTTCAGGGAAGGGCAGGTCGTCTACGAGGTTTCCTGAGTCTCCCGCATCGACGCCGCTTTTGGACCTCGTGCGCGCCCAGGTGGACCTGGGCCCGCGCGTTCCGGGAAGCGCGGCCCATCGGGATCTGGCGGATGCGCTGTGCGAGGCGATGGGCCGGTACGCGGACCGGTTGATCGTGCAGGAGTTCCCCCTGGATTTCCTTGGCCGGAGGGTCGTCTGCCGCAACCTGATCGGGGAGTTCCGCCTTGAGGATGGGGGGAGCGCGGAACGGCCTCCGCTGCTGCTTGCGACGCACTTCGACACGCGGGCCGTCGCGGACAGGGAACCCGACGAGACACGGAGGGGGAAGCCGATCCCAGGGGCCAACGACGGCGGATCGGGGACCGCGGTGCTTCTGTCCCTCCTGGAGACGCTGGGGGCGCGGACGGCGGGCAGGGACGTCGTGGTGGCCTTCGTGGACGCGGAGGACGTGGGGCACATCGAAGGGCATGAGTTCTCCACGGGCGCCGAATACCTGGCGGGACATCCGCCGGAGGGCTTCGCGCCGTGGGGGGAGGTGGTGGCGCTCGACATGATCGGCGGTCGGGACATGGTCCTGGACATCGACGCGCACTCGATGTCCCACAAGGCGAGCCGCGGTCTGACGGCGGAGGTGTTCCGCCTCGGGCACGACCTCGGCTATCCGCCGTTCCTGCGCGACAAGCGCGGGCGGTGCAAGTACATCGTGAGCGACCACTTCCCCTTCCTGCGCCGCGGCGTGCCGTCCTGCCTGCTGATCGACATCGATTATCCGCAATGGCACACGCAGGCGGACCTCCCCGAGGCCATGTCGGAGGAGTCCCTGTCCGTCAGCCGTGGAGTTCTTTCAGCTTTCCTCGCAAGGCGTCGGGGCTGAGGTCGTCCCAGCTCCTGCGCGTGCCGAGGTCCTTCAGGGACACGACGCCGCGGGCCTTTTCCGCCTCCCCGCAGATCAGGGCGTACGGAATGCCCGCCTTTTCCGCATAGGAAAACTGGGCCTGCAGTTTCCGCTTTTCCGGATAGACCTCAGCGGGAATGCCTGCGGCTCGCACGGTTTCGGCCAGCGCGTGGTAGTGCCCCAGGAGCGATTCATCCATGAAAAGCACGAGAACGGAAGGGCCTCGGCCCTCCGTCGCTCCGACTCCCAGTTCCTCCAGGGCGGCCATGAGCCTGTCCAGGCCGATGGAGGCCCCGACTCCAGGGAGGCGCTCTTTCGTATACAGGGAGGCCAGGTCATCGTAGCGGCCGCCCGAGCAGACGGAGCCGATCTGGGGCAGCTGGGTAAGGAACGTCTCGAACACGATGCCCGTATAGTAGTCCAGGCCGCGCGTGATGGACGGATCCAGGACGTATCTGGCGGAAAGGCCAAGCTCCTCGAGGCGGGAAACCACCTCTCGCAGCCTGATGATGCCGCTGCAGTCGGGCGGCACGTCCGCCGCCATGCGGTCCGCCACCTCCCGCATCGTGCCCTTGGCCGTGATGAAGGAAAGCACGCGCCGCGCCCCGTCCGGTCCGCAGAGCTCGGAGAGCGTCTTTCCCGTCTCTTCCGCGCCCACCTTGGCCAGCTTGTCCACGGTACGAAGGACATCCGCAGCCTTCTCTCCGACCCCGATGCCAGTCAGGAAGGAGTTGAAAACGCCGCGGTGCGAGAAGTGGATGCGGCAGTCCGGGATCTTCAGGGCTTCCATGCACCGGGCCATCAGGAGCAGGATCTCCAGGTCCGCGGACGGAGCGTCGGTGCCGACGACGTCGAAATCCACCTGGATGAACTCGCGGTAGCGGCCCCGCTGCGTGTTCTCCCCACGCCAGACCTTGGCCGCGTGGTAGCGGCGGAAGGGCAGGGTCAGTTCCGGAAGGTGTGCCGCCATGAAGCGGGCGAAGGGAACCGTAAGGTCGTAGCGCATGGCCACGTCCCGACCCCCGTTGTCCGTGAATCGGTAGACCTGCTTGTCCGTCTCTCCGCCGCCCTTGCCGAGGAGGACCTCCGTGTATTCCAGCACCGGGGTGTCGATGGGCAGGAAGCCGAAAGAGGAGAAAATCCCCTCCAGGGTCCGGATGGTGGCGAGGCGCCTGGCCTCCTTGTCCGGAAGGAAATCACGGAATCCCTTCAGGACCCGCGGTTCGATGATCCCGTTCATCGCGCAAGGTCCTTGCCGAAGACCCTGTAGGTCTTGTAGCGCTCCGTGGGCATGTGGGACAGGGAGGCGAGCATCGCCTCGTTGTTCTCGACGATCATGGAGCATTCGGCCTCCCGGAACCCCATCTGCACGCCCTTTTCCATGATTTTCGCGTAGAAGGCGAGCTCGATGCCCCGGTTCCGGTATTCCGGCAGCACCCCCATCAAGGTGAGGCGGAAACGGTCCGTCTTCTTGATGCCTGTGAGCATCGTGCACCAGCCGAACGGGAACATACGGCCGTTGATCTTCTTCACGGCCACGTTCGCGTCGTAGAGCGACAGGGCGAAGCCCACGGGCTTGCCGTTCATCTCCGCCACAAGGGACAGCTCGACCACGGCGATGCGCTTGAACTCCTTCACGATCCTGTGGAACTCCGCGTCGGTGAACGGCAGATGGCCCCAGTTTCCCTTCCAGGCGTCGGCGAAGAGCCCCTGCACGATGGCGGCTTCCCGATCCAGGTGGTTCTTGATGTCGATGGGGCGGAACGTGAGGCCTGGAATGCGCAGGATCTTCTCCTGCAGCCTGTAGATCTTGGGGTCCGCCTCCTTGTCCGTCTTTCCTGCCGTGGCGCGGAAGGCGTACCAGTCGATGATCTTTCCGTAACCGCAGGCGCGGAGGAGCTCCTGGTAATACGGGGGGTTGTGCGCGTTCATCAGATAGGGATCCGTGTCGAATCCGTCGACCAGCATGGCGGCGGAATCGTCGTAGATGCCGAAAGACATGGGACCCATGACGCGGGATTTGCCGCGGGCGGAAAGCCAGCGCTCCGCCTCCTGGAACAGGGCGCGGGCAGCCTCGGGATCGTTGTCGCATTCGAAAAAGCCGAAGAATCCCGTACCGTCGTTGTATACCTTGTCGTGCAGGTGGTTGACGTGTGCCGAGATGCGTCCCACGGGAGTTTTCCCGCGGTAGGCCAGGAACAACTGCGCTTCCCCGTGCTCGAAAAAAACGCCCTGTTTCGGGTCGAGGAACTTCATCTGGTCGGAAATGATCGGTGGAACCCAATGGGAATCCTTGTTGTAGACGGGCCATGCCATCTTGATAAAGGCGAGCCTGGAACGGCGGTCCATGACCTTCTGGATCTCCACCGATGGAACGGGTGCCATGTAGTCTCCTTTGTTTCCCCAGGATAGCCCGATTCCCGTCGTCTTGACAATCCTTTCCCTGATGGTAGTATGTGCCTTCGAACCGACCGGTTCGACAGGATTCATCGATTGCTAGTCAGGTATGGTGCTTCCCATAACGGGGATATCGAGAAGAAAGCGGTCATCTACACCCGCGACGAACATCACATCCGTCCGGGTCTGATCGATGCCGACGCATTGTGGGTGATCAAACGCCTGCGCGAGTCGGGCAACTCCGCCTATGTGGTCGGTGGAGCCGTGCGCGACCTGCTGACCCACAGGAAACCGAAGGATTTCGACATCGCCACGGACGCCCACCCGCAGCGCGTGAAGCGGATCTTCCGCAACTCGCGCATCGTCGGACGCCGGTTCCGTATCGTGCACGTCCTCTTCGCCCATGGGAAGGTCGTGGAAGTCTCCACGTTCCGTTCCCGCAGGGAAGGGGATTCGAACAATACCTACGGTACCATGGGGGAGGACGCCTGGAGGCGGGATTTCAGCTTCAACGCCCTGTACTACTGCCCCATGGAGGGGCAAGTGATCGATTACGTCGGAGGCTTCGAGGACATCGCCGCCAAGCGGGTCAAAACACTGGTTCCCGCCGAGGTTTCCTTCCACGAGGACCCCGTACGGATGATCCGCGCCGTTAAATACGCGTCCCTGACCGATTCCCGGCTTCCCGCTTCCATGGCCGGGATCATCAAGAGGTATGCCGGGGAGATCCTTTCCTGTTCCGTGGAGCGCCTGACGGAAGAGGTCTACAAGATCCTCTGCACGGGGAAGGCGGAGGAGATCCTCGCGGAGTTCCAGAAGCTGCGGCTCCTGGAGGTCATACTCCCCGCCGTGGAATCGTCCCTGAAGAAGTCCCGCACGCGCTTCGCGGACAGCCCGTTCGCCAAGCGCCTGCAGCGCCTCGACGGCCGCACGCGGGAAGGCACGATCCTGGAGCGGGACCGGATGTTCGCCTTCCTGTTCGAGGATCTGGTGCGGGAAGGCATCCCGCATTTCCGCTCCCCGGAGGCGTTCTCCCAGATCCAGGACCTCATCCGTTCCCAGGCCGCGCCTCTGTTCCCTTCCCGAAAGGACCTCATGACGGCCGCGGAAGTGCTGCGGGAGAGCGGCCGGCGGCACTAAAAAAAAACCGCCACGGTTGCGGCCCGTGGCGGTTGCGGTCAGGCCGTTTCGCCGGCCCTACCGGTCCTTCTCCAGTTCGATCCTCTTCATCAACACGTCGACCTTCTCCCCGTAATTGGCCGGATCCGTGGTCTTGGCCAGGGACAGGTACTTGGTGGCGACGTCGAGTTTCTTGTTGGCGAAGGCATTGACGCCGAGGGCGTAGTTGATGAGGCTGGCGTTGGTGCCCAGCTCGAAGGCCTTCATGTAGTAGTCCTCCGCACGGGTGTATTCCTTGCGGTTGTAGGCGACGAGTCCCAGGTAGTAGAAGGCCACGTTGTTGGCGCTCTCCAGCTGGAGGGAAGCGAGGAAGGCTTCTTCCGCTTTCGCGTAGTCGCCCTTGCCGTAGGACTCCATGCCGTCCTTCACCAAGTCCGCAGCCGTCTTGAGCGACAGGATGTACCTCTCGAAATCCGCCTTCATCCTGCTGTCGGTGATCCAGCCGAAGACCCGCTTGCGGATCTTCTGGGAATTGTCTTCCAGGCCGGCCTTGGGGTCCAAGGCTCCTATGGAATCCCAGAGGATCCGGTTATATGGCTTTTCGGGGGCGTTGGCGAGGAACTGGATCAGGCCCCAGGCCTGAGGGTAGAAGATGTCCAGGTTCTCCTGCGCCATCTCCCGGGTGAAGACCAGGAGGTCCGACAATGGGATGGTTCGGAAGGCGCTTTCCCCGCGGATGCTCGCCTTCAATGTGTCGAGCCACAACATGTTGGGTCTCGCCGCGAAGGTTCCCGCCTTGGCGTCGTAGACGTAGCCTTCAAGGTAGGTCGCCACGCCCTCGCGCAGCCAGACGGGCGGGTTGGCAACGAAGGCCTTGAGGTATTGTATGCAGCCCTGATGGATCAAGGAGGAGTCGAAGGCGCCCTGCGCGTCCTTAGGATGGCACAGCAGCTCCGATTTCTCCGGGTCCGAATAGGCGATGAAGACGAAATCCTTGCGCGACTGCCCCAGGAGCTTCTCCAGGTATTTCCCGAACGAATCGGGGTCGCGGAACAACCGCACCTTGAGCTTGGCGGTGAGTTGGGTTCCGTCGAAATGGAACAGGTCGCTGTAGATCTTCCAGCAGGCTTCCATTTCGAGGGCCAGTTGCTCCGCCGCGGATTGGCTGGATTCCGCGACGATCCTGTAGTGCTCCGTTTCCGCGGTGAAGGCCTTTGCATCCTGTCCATACAACAGGGTCGCGGCGAGTAGAACAATCAAGCCGATGACCGATTTTCGCATGACGCCCAGCCTCCTTCGCGTTTGTAATCCTTACAGCAAACCTACTTATCCATCATATTCGGCGGCGGGGTTCCTGTCAAACAGTTTTCCGATTCGGCGGCTGGCCGCACGGCCGCCTTGGCGATGCGATGGTATTCCGGGCGGACCACTGTCTTTTCGATCACCTCCTCCCCACGGGAGCGCAGGTTCCGGCCTTTCATCAGGATTTTCACCGATTCGAAGAAGATATGGGGGTAGTTCCGCTTCACCTCCACGGCGGGAAGCGGGATGATGTGCTTGCCTTCCTGGGACCGGATCCGGAGAGCGGTGCGGACTTCCTCCGGCGTGGATACCTCGGTGATCGGGATGATCCTGCTGGGACTGGGAAGCCCCAGAGTGGAGAGGATGCGGGAAGTCATCTTCAGGGATGTCCCGATGACAAGGATGCGCCGCGGCCGCTCGATCGCGAGGGCCCGCCGGGCTTCCTCCGCCTGCTCCGGGTTGGCAAAGAGGGCGGTGCGGATGGCCCCCAGGATTCCCTTTTCCCTCTTGGCGGACCTTCCCGCGACGATTTTCTGGCCGCGGATGATCAGGCCGTCATCGATGATGAGGTCGACGCGATGTCTGCGCGCGACGAATCCCGCGTGGAAGCTCTTGCCCGTGCCGCTCTTTCCGACAAGGGCCAGGATTACGGGCTTCTTGGGGTTTCTGCGAAAAAACGCAAGCAGTTCCTTGATGTGCAACATCCGCTTCCACCCCAAGATACATCGAATCGGCCGAAAAGACAGTACTGGGCAGGAAACATGGTGCGGCCCAGGCGCCTTGGTAGGCGCCGGAGGCCGCCTTGGTCAGGCGCCGGGGGCCGCCTTGGTCAGGCGCCGGGGGCTGCCTTGGTCAAGCGCCGGGGACCGCCTTGGTCAGGCGCCGGGGGCCGCCTTGGTCATGCGCCGGGGGCCGCCTTGGTCATGCGCCGGGGGCCGCCTTGGTCAGGCGCCGGGG